>OBUQ01000066.1_pt1 | contig 150419 bp, 145 predicted proteins | sample 1494951 | NCBI WGS metagenome assembly OBUQ01 (sample SAMEA2579938, study PRJEB22360) | human gut metagenome | biome: human gut; feature: human-associated habitat; material: faeces | place: Denmark | collected 2008/2010
TAACAGAAATTTTAGCAATTTAAGCCATAACTTCTTCGATACTTCTAAAACTGAATTTGAAAATAGTATAGATAATCTGAAGAAACATGGCTTCATCCAAGGAAATATCTTTGATAGTAACGGCTCTATCAAAAATCAATTTAAGTTTTTCTTTTTGTCTGAAAAAGGAGAAAACTTATTAAGTAAAAATGTATTCTAAAATCTATTTTGGATCACTCATCATGAGTGATCCATTTTTCTTATCATTAAAAACCCTTGTGAAATAGCAGGTGTAATAAAAAAAAGCCTCTCAGCTTCTTTTTTACGTGGATGACAGGAATCGAACCTGCACCTCTATCTTAAATGCGGACTACATCATTGAACGAGTAAAACACCAAGTTCATCCACGTCTATAAGTATAGCGAAGTCTCAGGAAATTTAAAAGAAGTTCAAGAGCAATTAAAAAAATATTATACTTTGCGCTTTTTTTCGTAATCTTCTGCGAATTCTCTAGCGATCATCCAGCCATAGCTTTCGGTGATAGCGGCAGCGGTTGAACCGTTAACGATATTTCCGGCGACTGGAAGTTTCCCAGCTAAAAACCGTGCAGTCATTTGTCCAGCTTTTTGCGCTAAAAATTGTGTTGCTAGGGCTCTGGCCGCGCCTTCCTCAAGTTTAATATGGAAAACTTTGCCCAAAGCGATAACCATTGCCGTTTGAATCGGTAACAAAACAGTGGCATCGGGAAATGGTAGTTGTGCCATTCCTGCACCAACCCCTGCAGCAGCGGTGGAAGCACTGTGAATAATCAAATGTGCTTTTCTTCGTTGTGAGTTGTTCATTTTATGTCTCCTTTCGGAAAATCAGTGTAGAATTATCTATTTGTTCGTGAAGAAAGTTTAGCACCTTACAGAGTGAAGAACAATTTATTCGATCATCTTTAAAGCAGTTTTAATGATTGTAAAAGTAAAAAAATAAAGAGAAACGACGATTTTTATTTTTCGAAAGAAAAGCAAAATGATAAACTAGGATTTGAAAGGGGCGGTAAAAATGGTTGATGAATATAAAAATATTTTGGTTGCTGTGGATGGCTCTGAACAATCTAAAAAGGCGTTTGACGAAGCAATCAATATCGCGAAGAGAAATAAGGGGAAGTTGACCTTGACGACAGTGATTGATACAGCTAGTTTTACTGGGACAACAGGTGGGAGTTCCATTCCATTGATGCAGGAGGTCCATGAAAAAGCCCAAAGCATTATTAATGAGCTAGAGCAGCACCGTGTGGCAGAGGAAAAAGAAGTTCATTTGACTTCTCAAATCATTGCCGGCAATCCTAAGCGCGAGATTGTCGAACTAGCAGAAAAATTAGAGATAGATTTAATCGTAATAGGTGCAACTGGACTAGGCGCATTGTCATTGCTGCTGGTCGGTTCAACAACTGCATATGTAGTAAATCAAGCACCTTGTAACGTGATGGTCGTAAAATAGATAAACTAAAACCGTCTGACTGAAATGTCAGACGGTTTTTTCGTCTAATGTCATAAGTAATTCATTACCGTCATCATAGACATACATGGCTTTTGGAAATTCAATGTCTTTATACGCTTCAACATAAGGGGCCGTGATCCCATCAGAAAAATAAGGGTCACTTTGTGAGTAAACGACACTCAATGTGCCAGCAATTTTGTTTTTAAAAAAATGGAAACGCTGTGGCGAAGTAAGGGGCAGTCCTTTCATAGGACGCATAAAAATCATGTGCCAAATTTCCTGCTGCATGTGTTCAGGAACAACGTCAAAAGGGACATCACTATGTCGTGGTTTTGTTGGTTCAAACATTTTCTCCATCCTCTCTTTGCTTTATCATAGCAGGTTTTTTTAAGAAAAAAAGTAAAAGCAATCATTTTCTAGAAATTTAGTTCGTTGAAACAGTTTTTTTAGATTAAAAATGATAAAGTAAAATTGAAAAGGGTGGATTAATTAGTAAACACGATTAATTTTTAAAAGTATTGAATGAGGGTGAAAAAGATGCATTATGGAATATTTTTTAATCCGAATGCTGTGGATGGAAATGCAGAAAAATTAGCAGAACGAATGTGTGAAAAATTGGAACAAGCCGGACATTCCGCAGATTACTTAACCGCTCCTGATCCTGAAAAGGCGGTCGAAACAGTGAAGAAAGCAATCGAGAAACTTGATGGAATAGTGTCCATCGGCGGCGATGGTTCGTTGAATATTGTTGGAACAGCATTTGTTCAAGCAGGAAAAGCAATACCGCTGGGAATTATTCCAGGAGGAACAATCAATAACTTTGCGAAGCGTTGGCACTTGCCTATGGATGAAGAAGAAGCGATGGATGTCATTATCGCTGGTCATCAGCGAAATGTCGGCATCGCTGCTTGTCAAGATCGACAAAAAGCAGTAATCAGTTCCTTCACCTTTGGCTCATTTGCGGATATCTCAAACGAAGTACGCCAAAGTGAGAAGCAGAAATTTGGTTTAATCGTCTATCCACTAAAGGCGATGAAACAAATAGGCAAGGATACGTCTTATCCAGTAGAAATCAAGGCAGACAATTATCACGAAAAACTGAAGGTTTGGTTTTCTTTAGCGACAACGACCCATTCGATTGGGGGGAGGACCTATGTAGATTCAGATTACGACGAACTGCATGTCAGCATTCTGCACAATATGCGCTTTCGGAAGCTTCTTCAACTTTTCCGATTAGTCTTTACAGGACGTCTGAAGGAGTCAGATTCATTGACGTATTTGGAGACAAACAAATTGGAATTAAAGCCTTTGACGGACAAAACCATTTATTCCCGAATCGATGGCGATAAGGGTCCCGCGTTACCGTTAACGGTAGAATTTTTGGCAGACTTTGTGCCGCTTTATGTACCAGAAAAATAAAAGATAGGAGGTTTTTTCAATGGATAAAGGCATGGAAGCATTATTAACGAAAGCCGATACGTTCACCTTAGTTACGATCGACAATCGCGGATTTCCTCATGCGATTGCTGTGTCACCGCCGCTTGAACGAAATGGCTTTTACTATTTCAAGTTTTATATCAATGGTGACGGTCGAACAGCAGAGAATATTCGACAAAATCGTAGTGGCAGTCTCTTTTGTTTTGACAAAGAAAAACACGAGAGTATCGCTTTAAAAGGCTATCTTTTTGCTGAAGAGTTGGTCGAATACAAGAAATTAGCTGCTCAGTTAAATGAATTTCAAAAGGAATTGAACTATGAGCATCCAATGATCGCTGTGTTTGAAACGTTGAGTGTGAAGCATTATGAGAATATGCATGGTGAATTTTTAGATGTACCGGAAAAATAAAACGTTTCATCCCTCGAGTTTCAAGGGATGAAACGTTTTTTTATTCAATTTCAGTAGAGACAGCAGCGGCGGCTTTATCTTTTTTAATGATCGCTGTTAGAACGAATGAGAAGATAATACAGCCTACACCCATTGCGATTGCATACATGAACATCATGTTAAAACCAGCTTTTCCAGGATTTGCATCTAGCCATCCACCAATCATTGTGTACATAAAGACATCTGGTAAATAACCTAAACAAGAGACAATACCTGAAACACGACCAGTCATTTCAACTGGGAAGCCAGCATCATCAATGATAGCAAAATATTGACTGCGAACCACATAGATCAGGAACAAACCGAAGATAAAGTTTGCAATGATTGCGACTAATAATCCTGCACTTTCAGGCAATACCAAGAAGCCTGCGAAGCAGAGTGTTAATAGAGCGGCCCCGCCAATAATAACACGGATACGTGATCCCAGTTTATCTGCGATAATCCCTCCGATAATTCCTCCGGCAGCCTGGACTAAATAACGGACACCACCGAGCGTGGTTCCTCCGGCAACGGATAAACCATAAACATTAATTGCATAGGTGTTGATGTAGCCTAAAATACCATAAATGCTGTATGCAAAAAATACGATCGCTACTAATACCCATGTGCGAGGCATTTTCAACGTTTTAAACATTCCGATGACAACTTTTGAAATTGGCTCTGTATGAGTTTCGGCTGCCGTATCTTCAATTACGAACCAATTTAAAATACCGATAATAATAACAGCGATTGCACAGACACGAATAGCCCAAGTGGTTCCTAAAACTTCGTTCGAAAAGCGACTGTATACGGCTGTCATTCCGAATACCAGTAGAGCATTCAACAGACCACGTAACCCTTCTTGCCAACCAAACAAACGTCCTTGTTCCGAACTGTCTCCTAGCATCCGAGTCGCTTTGATGGCTGCCGACCAATAAGTGATGATGGTAGAAATTCCCATCAATACAAAAATAATTCGGCTTACTTGAAATCCCGGAAAAGTTGAAAACCAAAAACCAAGAACCCCCGTAGCTAAGAAAGAAAAGGTCAGCAATTTGCGGGCTGAGAACTTATCGGCTACGATTCCTCCAATAAAGTAAGAAAAGGTCGCCATCGTAGCATAGCCGGAAGATAACATTCCCATTTGTGCGTTGGTTAAATTCATAGCTTTCTGGATCGGTACATAAAACGTTTCCCGAATGTAAGGGAGCTGAAAGATAATTCCAGCACCGGCTGACAATAGCAACAAGGTTCCCCATTTTTTTACTGCTTGCTTGTTCATATAACACCCTCCTGTTTGTGAATTTTCTTACAAAAAAACAAAAAAGAAGCAACGCTTAAGTAAGCGTTACTTCTCTCTGGTCTCCAGTAACACCCAAAGTATAGAAGGGAGTGAAAGCGATGTCAACAATTTTTTGTACCCAAAATAGTTCAAAAATATTTTTCATCTAAATTTTTGAGTTTTTTTTGCTTGAATAATGCCGATATATCAATGTTTATTCGAAAAATAGATTTTTTTAGTGTGATTGACGAAAAAGCGGTTATCCCTTAGACTGAAGAAACACAATCATAATGAATCAAGAAATGTTGAGTAAGCAAGATAAAGTCTGAAAAAATATTTTGTTATTCTCAGAAATTTCTCGTACATAGATTTGTGAGCCACGCTAGAATGAAAGCGTATTAAATTACGTTGGTAGGGATATGGGTGAAGATGAAGGAAAAAATTATTCAAATGATGGAGGACAATCCGCTAATTGCTGCCATCAATAATAAGCGCAGTTTTGAGAAGGCATTGACCTGTGAAAGCGACATTATCTTCGTCCTTTACGGAGATGTGTGCAGCATCGTGGACATCGTTGATCGCTTGAAAGAAGCGGGAAAAATCGTAATGGTAGATGTGGACTTGATTGATGGGTTAGCGACAAAGGAGACGGCCGTTGACTATTTAAAACGGGCGACAAAAGCTGATGGTATTATCAGCTCAAAATCCATTCTTTTGCGAGCGGCGAATGCCAGAGGAATGTTTACGATTCATCGGTTCTTTTTGATTGATTCGAAGTCTTATCATAATTTACCGAAACAATTAGGAACATCAAAGGCAGATGTTGTGGAGGTTTTGCCAGGGGCGATGCCTAAAGTTTTATCATGGGTACAAGAAGTTGTAGATGTGCCTATTGTAGCAAGTGGTTTAGTTTGTGATAAGGAATTAGTTATGACGGCTTTGCAGGCGGGTGCAGTTGCCATTTCAACAACCAACATGGATGTTTGGGAAATATAAAAAATGAAAAACGGTAGTTGTTGCTAAGAGGACAGAGAAAAGCGGACACCAGCTTATTTGGTGTTCGCTTTTTTATTTTGATTTTAGTACAAACGGTTAAAACTGGATAGATTGGGTCGGGAATGAAGAAAACTAAATGCGTCAGTAATTAGCTATCATACAATCGGAGGGAAGATAAATGGAAATCACAGAATTCAGTATGGATCTTTTTTCACTGGATGGAAAAGTTGCCATCGTAACAGGCGGGAATACAGGGATTGGACGAGCATTCTCATTAGCATTAGCCAAATGTGGAGCAAACATCCTTGTGCCCAGTTTGATTGATGACGATGGAACAACACAGAAAATTATTGAGGAGACGGGTTCGTGCTACGTTTTTATGGAAGTGGATCTAACAGACGAGGGTGTTCCGCAGCAGGTAGTAGAACACTGTGTGGAAGTTTTTGGGACAGTAGATATCTTGGTGAATTGTGCTGGAATGCACCTGTCAGCAGAAGTAACAAAGTTCGATCGTTCAAAATGGGACCCAATGATTCAATTGAATCTGACGGCTGCTTTTGAGATGTCTCACGAAGCAGCAAAAGTGATGCTTTCACAAAAAAGCGGCAAGATCATTAATATCTGCTCCTTATTCTCTTTTTTGGGTGGACAGCAATCACCAGCAAATGCTGCAGCAAAGCATGGATTAGTCGGTCTAACAAAAGCTTATTGTGATGAATTGGCAAGCAGCAATATTCAGGTAAATGGTATCGCTCCGGGATATATGATTACTGATAGGACTGAAAGCGAGGATTCGGAAATCACTCAACGCGTCTTGGCCCACGTTCCCACGAACTATTTTGCGGAGGATGTAGACTTGATGGGAGCCTTAGTTTATTTAGCTAGTCCAGCTTCAAATTTTGTTAATGGACATATTTTGTCAGTCGATGGCGGATACCGAGTAAGGTAATCAGTCAATTTTAAACGTCGTGACAGCATTTTTTGTCACGGCTATACATAAGGACGGAGGAATCATTGGTATGATCGAGTTTGAGCAGGTAGAAAAAAGATATGGAGAAAAAGCGGTTGCTGTACAGCCCTTTGACTTAACGATCGAGGACAATCAATTCATCTGTGTTATCGGTACGAGTGGAAGCGGAAAAACTACGTTGGTTCGAATGATTAATCGGATGATTGAGCCCTCAAGCGGCAGTATCAAAATTAACGGACAAGATGTTACTAAGCTGAACGAGGACGAATTGCGGAGACAGATTGGCTATGTGATCCAGAATATTGGATTATTTCCTCATATGACAATACGTGAAAACATTATGATCGTTCCTAAGCTGTTGAAATGGAGTGAGGAAAAAAAATCAGGAGTTGCGGAACGACTGATTCAGCGAGTAGATTTACCCATCGAGTATTTAGAACGAAAACCGAAGAATCTTTCAGGCGGTCAGCAACAGCGAATTGGTGTAATTCGAGCATTAGCTGCTAGTCAAGATATCATTCTGATGGACGAGCCGTTCGGTGCTTTGGATCCAATTACGCGAGATGCGTTGCAGGAGATGATTAAAGGCTTGCAGCAGGAGATGAAAAAGACCATTGTTTTCGTTACGCATGATATGGATGAAGCAATCAAGCTGGCGGACAAAATTATTATTATGGATCATGGGGAGATTGTTCAATATGATACGGTTGATACAATCTTAGAAAAGCCAGCCAACGATTTTGTAGAGGAACTGATTGGAAAGCGGAAGCGTAATGGGTATTACAATAACGAGATGACTGTATCTGATTTGATGGTAGATCGAGTCGAATCGATCTCCTTAAGTAAATCAATCACCGAAGCAATCCGCCAAATGTCAGAAAAAAAAGTGGATACTTTGCTTGTTGTAGACGATCAAAATTGCTTGAAGGGCTTTATTGATATCAACTTTGTTGAACGAAATATTTCCAAACTTAAACCGACTTCTTCGGTTTTTGAGGTAATGAGAACAGATACAGCAAGTGTGAATCAAAAGGATCGAGTAGCGGATGTCATTGAACCCCTGATTAATCATGTATTTAAATACTTGCCGGTAGTGGATGACGAGGAACACTTAGTGGGGATCGTGACGCGCTCATCACTAGTGTCGCTTGTACAAGAACAATTGCAGTAGGAGGGGATGACATGAATTTTTGGTCAGAATATGGTAATGAGATTTTATTGAAATTCTGGGAACATTTTTATTTGTCCTTTTTAGCGATTTTTCTTGGCATTCTCGTGGCTGTTCCGCTGGGAGCGCTCTTAACTCGTGTAGAAAAGGGTTCAGAAACCGTGATCAAGGTTGTAGGTGTTTTTCAAACAATTCCGTCACTGGCACTGTTATCGATTATGATTCCTTTTTTTGGGATTGGAAAGATTCCAGCGGTGATCGCGCTATTTTTATATTCACTGTTGCCGATTCTAAGAAACACCTATGTAGGAATTAAATCAGTCGATGCGACCTATTTGGATGCTGCTAAAGGGATGGGAATGTCGCAGATGCAGCGATTAGTGCAAATTGAACTGCCCCTAGCAATGGGTGTTATTATGGCAGGTATTCGGGTATCGACGGTTTATGTTATCTCATGGACCACCTTGGCATCCTATATCGGGGCTGGTGGATTGGGAGATTTTATTTTTAACGGATTGAATCTGTATCGAATGGATTTAGTATTGATGGGAACAATTCCGATCACGCTGCTAGCCTTACTTTCTGATGCATTGCTTAAACGTTCAGAAGCAAAACTAACGATGGATAGAGGGTGAATCGATGAAAAAGCGTGTTTTATTGTTAGTTGCGATGCTCCTGCTTTTCGGAAGTTTTGTCGTGCAAAATTTTTCTAATAAGAATGATACGATCACGGTTGCGGGTGGTGTCACATCGGAATCTCAGATATTAGGGAATATCGTAGTTGAACTGCTTCAGCATTCAACGGATAAAAAGATCGTTTATCTAAATAATCTAGGATCAGCAAACTTGATGCATGAAGCCATGCTTCGAGGGGACCTGGATATTGCACCTACACGTTATACAGGAACAGATTTGATTGGAACTTTAGGACTCCCAACAGAGAAAGACCCCGCAAAAGCACTAAAAATTGTACAACGAGAGTTTGACCAGCGATTTGGCTTTGAATGGTTCCCAAGCTATGGCTTTTCTAATCAGTTTACGTTTATGGTCACTCAAGAAACTGCCAAAAAATATGACTTAAAAACCGTTAGTGATTTAAAAAAATGTGCGGATAAAATGCGTCTAGGCTCCGATCAGACGTGGTATAAGCGAGAAGGCGATGGCTATAAAGGTTATACGGAAGCTTATGATACAAAGTTTCAACGGGTTTATCCGATGCAGGTCGGTTTGCTTTATGATGCACTTGTCTCTAAGGAACTGGATGTAATCTTAGGATACTCTACAGATGGACGAGTGGGCAGTTATGATCTTGTGATGCTAGAAGACGACTTGAAATTTTTCCCACCCTATACAGCAAGTGTTGTCGTCTCAGGAGATACTTTAAAAAAATATCCAGAACTAAAACCACTTTTAATGAAATTACAGAATACGATTGATACAGAAGCGATGCAGCGGTTGAATTATGAATCTGATAATGAACTCCTAGAGCCAAAGCTCATTGCTCGGCGCTTTTTGGAAAAGCATAATTATTTTGAGGAGGGAAGCTAATGTTTGATAATTTGATACAATATTTGAGCGAAAACTCTTCTTACTTGATTACGCAATTTGGTGTGCATGTGTATATCTCTGTGATCGGCGTGGTATTAACTTTTTTAATTGGATTTCCTTTAGGCATTCTATTATCTGAACGACAGAAACTTTCTGATCTTGTGATTGGTCTCATCAATGTGATTCAAACGATCCCTTCCATTGCGATGCTGACAGTTCTCTTGATTTTAATGGGCTTAGGACAAAATACTGTAGTTGCAACCGTAGTTCTGTATTCATTGTTACCTATCGTCAAAAATACGTATGTTGGATTAGTAAATGTAGATCCAATGTATATAGACAGTGCAAAGGGAATTGGTATGAATCGCTATCAAATTCTCTATATGATCAAAATACCATTAGCGATGCCAGTGATATTAGCTGGTGTGCGCAATGCGCTAGTAATTTCAGTAGGGATTACAACGATCGGTTCTTTCGTTGGCGCTGGCGGGGTTGGTGATGTCATCTTGCGTGGAATCGCGATTACGGATGGCGGTCCAATTATTGTCGTTGGAGCAGTCCTATGTGCGTTTATTGCAATAATGATGGATTGGCTATTTGATTGGATCATGAAATAGTGATAAATGTTTAGAAATGAAGAAGACCTCCGCAAGTTATTCGCGGAGGTCTTCTTTCGTTAATTGACGTATGACTTCTTCGATGTACATCAATAAAATGGTTCGAGTTTTTTCATGAGACTTTAAATGCTCATCTTGATGCGACTTAGTCAAGAAGATGATCTCACTGGCATCAAGAGTTAAATCAGTGTTCATTTCCTCCATTACCAATAAAGACTTGGCATGATGCTTTTTCGCTTCTTCAAACAATGGATCAAAATTCGCGAATTTTCCAGCGACAGAAAAAATCAGTAGCAAAGAGTCCTCCGTTAACAAATCAGGAATCAAGGAAGGCTGACTCACTCGAATGACATTTTTATTAAGAGTAAAATTTAATTTGTACTCAAAATATTCCATACAAAAATTTGTCGGACCATAACCAAAAAGTAAAATTTTATCCGACTGCTGAATCAATCCAGCTAAATAATCTACCGTTGATTCATCAAAATTCTCCATGAAATCCTTGATACGAGCAAATTCGCTATTTAATTTTTTTTGTTTAATTAATTCTTTGCCAGTCAAAAAACGAAAATATTCTTTGTAGCCAGAGAAGCCCATTTTTTTGACAAGTTTAGAAATTTTGGAGGGTGAAACATCTGAAAGCTTTGCCGCTTCCGTGATGGTCAAGTTTGGATTTTCTTTGCTTTCTAGCGTTAAACGATTGTGGATGCTTATTTCTAAATCGTTTAATCGATCAAGCTGTATTTTCATGAGGCATTCCTCCTAATTCTCATTGAGTTATCTTACATTCAGAATAGCATAATCAGAATCTAAAAAGCAAACAATAAGTGGAAAATTTTCCATTATATTGATAAAAAACAAAAATAAATAGAAAATTTAATCAAATTTTAATGTAAAACAAGAGTCAACCCTTTATACTGAACTCAAGAAAAGCGCTTTCGAAAAAATGATGAATGGAGTTAATTGAATGAATTCTGAAACATTGGTGAAAGAAGCAATTATCAAGGACGTAAAAAAAATCGTTTCTGAAGAACAGGTAGTAACCGATCATGCAACTTTATATGATGCAGCCTCTGACCGCTACCGCAAATACATGAAAGCAAAAGGGGTTCTAGATAACCCGTTGCCAACAGCAGTCGTTTATCCTAACAATGCAGAAGAAGTCAAAGAGCTCTTGATGTATTGTAACGAAAATGACATCAACGTCATCCCTCGAAGCGGACAAACAGCAACGGAAGGCGGATTGGAAAACTGGAAAGATTTGGCATTAGTAATTGATGGCTCGCGTATGAACAAGATTTTAAAAATTGATCCTTACAATATGCAGGCAACTGTTCAGGCGGGTGTTCCACTACAAGCATTGGAAGATGAATTAAGAAAAATCGGGTACACAACAGGGCACTCTCCCCAATCAAAACCGATCGCTCAATACGGCGGATTAGTTGCGACACGATCAATTGGACAATTCTCTACCTTATACGGTGGGATCGAAGATATGGTCGTTGGCCTTGAATGTGTCTTTCCGAATGGGCATATCTCGCGAATCAAAAATATTTCTCGTCGTGCCGGTGGACCGGACATTCGTCATATCGTAATTGGAAATGAAGGAACGTTATGTTACATCACTGAAGTAACAGTGAAGATCTTTAAGTATTACCCAGACAATAATAAGTTTTACGGCTATTTAGTAAATGATGTAGAAGATGGCGTGAAGGTCCTTCGCGAAGTGATGGTAAACGGCTATCGCCCATCGGTTGCGCGAACATATTCACCAGAGGATGCACGCCAGCATTTCTATCATTTCTACGAAGGAAAATGCGTGCTGATCTTTATGGCGGAAGGGCCAAAAGGAATCGTTGAAGCAACAGGCAAGGGAATCGAAGAAGCGGTGGAGAAATTTAAGGATGGTATCGTGAAACAAGTAGATTCTCAATTGATCGAAAATTGGTTCAATCAATTGAACTGGACACAACAAACGATCGACGATGAAATCCAAGGCATGATCGACAACGACAAACACGATGGGTATACGACAGAGGTTTCGGCAGATTGGGAAACAATCACGAAAATTTATAACAATGTCATTGACCGAATTCGTAATGAGTTTCCTCGTGCAGATGATTTAACGATGCTAGGAGGACATTCTTCACACAGCTATTTAAACGGAACGAACATGTACTTTGTTTATAATTACGATATCAATTGCGAACCAGAGGATGAAATGAAGATTTATCACCATCCGATTCAAGCGATCATCGTAGAGGAAACGCTAAAATTAGGCGGTTCTATGTGTCACCATCACGGAATCGGGAAGTACCGTAATGAATGGACAAAAGAAGAGCATCAATCTGCCTACTATATGTTAGAAAGTTTGAAAGAAGTTTTCGATCCGAAGGGTGTTATGAGTTTTGGAAATATTTATCCAGTTCAAGAAGGCTTGAAGTATCAAAAATAAGTACACGATCTGTTCAAGGGCGAAAGCCCTTGAACAAATAATAATACTACGCATTAGGAGGGAATAGCATGAAAATCATCTGCTTAGTCAAATTTGTTCCAGATACAGAGAAATTTGTCTATGATTATAAAACGGATAAAATCGATCGAGATAGCTCCCGTTTAATCTTGAATCCGGATGATAAGAATGCGGTGGCTTTTGCGATGATGCAAAAGAAGCAGAACCCTTCCATTTTTGTTGAAGTTGTAACGATGGGGCCAATGAAGCTGGAGGAACCAACGAAAGATTTTGTACGTTTGGGTGCGGATAAAGCTGTTTTAATCAGCGATCGTCATTTTGCCGGCAGTGATTCATTGGTGACTAGTCAAATTATTTCAAGCTACCTCTCCTCTACAAAATATGATGTACTGCTTACTGGTACGCATACCTTAGATGGCGGAACAGGACATGTCGGACCGCAGATCGCGGAAATTATGGGAATCAATCAGTTTTCCAACATTGTTTCTATTCCATCACTCACAGAAGAGTATTCCATTGTTGAAGCTTTTCAAGAGGAAAAAACGTATCATTTAAAAATTAAAAACCCAAGCGTATTGAGCGTCACTCATCAGATGAATCTGCGCCTCGGTTTTGTAAGGTATGAAAATATTGGGAAAAATGTGGAGGAGCAATTTGAGCTGGTGACGAATGAAACGTTACAATTGCCAGCTGGAGAAATCGGCGGTAAAGGCTCACCAACTAAAGTGAGAAAAAATGTGGTGGTAAAAAGAGAGCAAGTGGCCCACAAAGTAGTGAAAGTTGACGATCAAGGTATTGATGAAGTGGTTCAGTTTCTAAAAGAAAAGGGGTACTTATAATGTTTAAAGGACTCATTCTGATAGATAATGATCAGGTCGACTATTCACTGGATCTGATAGCTGTAGTCAATCGATTGGCTCAAGGAGAAGCATTTATTTACGGATTAGGGATCAATTTGCCTGAAGAAGTTAAAGGGCTTGATGCATTGATTAACGTTGAAGGACCGTCGATCCAACTAAAGGATAGTCGTGTAATGACAGATATCATTGAGCAGGTTAATAGAGAGTACCAATTTGACAGTATCATTATTTTAGCGACGGAATTTGGACGAATGGTGGCTCCGCGCGTGGCGATGCGACTGGGGGTAGGATTAGTGGCTGATATTACCGATATTCATGTCGACAAACGTGGAAAGAAATTGGTGCGACCCGCTTTTTCAGGCAATATTATGGCAAGTATCGTCTGTGAAACGTCACCAATCATGGCGAGTGTCCATCCTAATGTTTTTCATGCAGAGGATTTAACGAAAATGCCAGAGAAAATCGATTTTTATCCTACAGAATTGAAAGCGTCATCAATTGAAATTTTAGATATTAACGAAAGTGAACATAGCGGTATTGATATTCGGGAGGCTGACGTAATCATTTCAGCAGGCGGAGGATTCTCGGAACCTATTGATCAACTACAGGGGTTGGCGGATGAATTGAGTGGTGTCGTGGCAGTTTCGAAACAGCTAGTTGATTGTAAGAGAGCGCCGCGAGAAATACAAGTCGGACAATCAGGAAAGACAGTGAGTCCAGATTTGTATTTGGCACTGGGCATTTACGGTTCGACACAGCACATTGAAGGATTAAAAAATGTAAAAGAGATTATTTCGGTAAATACGGATTTGGGTGCACCGATGAATCATTTAGCTAGTATCGTTGTACATGGTGATGCAGCGGAATTTGCAAGGAAGCTAAGTACCAGACTTAAGGGATAACCCCAAGCGGGTGAAAAAACAAAAATAAAGGAAAAGAAGGTAGAAGAATGGAAATCAAAGACTTCAAGATGGATATGTTTCATATCAAAGGGAAAAACGCGATCGTAACAGGCGGAAATACTGGACTAGGACAAGCATTTTCCTTAGCTTTAGCTGAAGCAGGAGCAAATATTTTCATGCCATCGATTATGCCAGATGATCCAGAATTCAATGCTGTGTTAGCAGAGCGTGGAGCAAAAACAGCTTATATGGAAGCAGATATCACAAAAGACGGCGTCTGCCAAGAAGTTGTTGAAAAATGTGTCGCTGAATTTGGCTCTGTAGATATCTTAGTAAACTGCGCAGGAATTTGTCCTTGCGATGACGTAGTGAGCTATGGTCGTGATAAATGGGATCCAACGATCAACATTAATCTAACTGCAGCCTTTGATATGAGCCATGAAGCTGCTAAAGTGATGATTCCTCAGAAGAGTGGAAAGATCATTAATATTTGTTCTATGTTCTCTTTCTTGGGAGGACAATGGGCCCCTGCTTATGCCGCGTCAAAACATGGATTAGCTGGTTTGACGAAAGCTTATTGTGACGAATTAGCGCAATACAATATCCAAGTAAATGGTATTGCACCTGGCTACTTCAAAACACATGCGGCAAAGGCATCAATTGAGGATCCAGAACGCAGTAAATGGATTGTGGATCACACACCAGAAGGCAGATGGGGAGATGTGGCAGATTTGATGGGTGCAACAGCTTTCTTAGCTTCTGAAGCTTCGCATTTTGTAAATGGACATATCTTGGCTGTTGATGGTGGTTTCTTAGTACGGTAGTCCAGCTATATAATAATAGTAGAAACATGAAAAGGAGAGACTATGGAAAAGAAATATATCGTTGGTATCGATGGCGGAAGCCAGAGTGCGAAGATTGTCATTTTTGATTTAGAAGGCAACATTGTTGGCGAAGGAAAAGAAGCGTTGCGTCCAATGCATTTAGGCGAGGATGTCGTTGTTGAGCATCCCGGTGACGACTTGTGGGATGCGTTATGCAGTGCATCAATGAAAGCAATGGATGAGTTTGGTGTACGGAAAGAAAATATTGTGGGAATCGGGTTAGGTTTTATCCGCTGCTGTCGTGTATTATTAAAAAAAGACGGTACTTTGGCACAGCCAGTGATTAGCTGGATGGATAAACGGACCTCAACTCCGTATGTCCATGACAATCCAGACGTTCAATACGTAACCTCTACAAGTGGGTATATCACTCATCGATTAACCGGTGAGTTTAAAGATAATATCGGAAATAATTTTGGTCAATGGCCAGTAGATTATGAAACATGGGACTGGTCGACCGACGAACAAATATTGAAGCAATATAATCTTCCAGAAGAAATGCTGTTTGAAGCCGTTAAGCCGGGGGATAAGCTAGGAACGATCACGAAGGAAGCTAGTAAAAAAACAGGCTTACCAGAAGGAGTACCTGTTTTTGCTACAACTAGTGATAAAGCTGTTGAAGCACTAGGAGCGGGGCTGATTCAAGATACTAGTGCAGTTGTTTCTTTAGGAACCTATATTTGCAGCATGATGATGGGCAAACAAATGCCGCCTAGTGATGCGGTGAATTATTGGGGAATTTTATCTTCCATGCCAGGACGTTATATCTATGAAGGCTATGGCATTCGTCGAGGAATGTGGACCGTTTCTTGGTTCAAGGATCTTTTAGGTGAAAAAATCAGTATTCGCTCTAACTATCAAGGTATTAGCGAAGAAGAATATTTGAATGAACAAGCAGCGAATATTCCAGCCGGAAGTGACGGCTTGATGACGAAGTTGGATTGGCTGGCGAACCCGTGGGAACCCTTCAAGCGTGGTGTGATGATTGGTTTTAATGCCCATCATGATTATCGCTATTTGTATCGTTCGATCTTAGAAGGTATCGCTTATACGATGAAAAATAATGTAACGAATATGACTGATGAACTGGGGCACCCGATCGATGAGGTCATCGTGACAGGCGGCGGGTCAAACAGTGATTTACTGATGCAGATTTTTGCGGATGTCTTCAACCTGCCGATCAAGCGAAATGTGGTGAACGGCAGTGCCAGTGTAGGGGCAGCAATTAACGCTGCAGTTGGACTAGGTATTTATGAAACATATGAAGAAGCCGTAGAAAAAATGGTTAAAGTAAAAGACGTCTTTACTCCAAAGCCAGAAAACGTATCGATCTATAAACAGTTAAACGAAGAAGTGTATCAAAGCTTGACGGATTATACGGATGAAGTATTGAAAAAATCGTATAACGTTTTGCATCCGGAAGGATAATAGATTTTGAAGAAGTAGTTCCGTTAACCAATGGAGCTACTTCTTTTTCTTATGATAAAAAAAGTAGCTTATGAAATTGGATAGACTGACGGTTAACCTAATTTTCGACAAAATGATCTTAAGTATTACGATTGGGGCTGTTGATTTTTTCTATTTATAAAGGAAAATACACTTTGAGCATTTATTCCATCAAAGAGCCTTTCATAGTGATCCATCTACTTACTTATAAACAGGAGAGATTAGTATCATTTTAAAATGAACTCAAATTAGTAGTGATTCGAGGGAGTAACCCTGCTATAATAGAAAAAATATTTAAAAAGGGGAGAGGGAATTGAACAAAAAGTCATTAAAGCGCCTGATTGATGTAGCAGCGGGACGAGTACCAGCTGATCTAGTTTTAAAAAATGCCCAGGTGGTGGATGTTTATCAGGCAGAAATCCTGCAGGGAGATGTCGCCATTGTGGATGGAAGAATCGCGGGAGTCGGTGAGGGTTATCAGGGAGCAGAAAGCATTGATTTACAAGGAAAATTTGTTGCTCCAGGATTCATTGATCCTCATATCCATGTAGAATCTTCCTATGTAACACCGGAAGAGTTTGGTCGTCTGCTCGTTCCTCATGGCACAACGACTGTGTTAGCGGATTCCCATGAGATCGTGAATGTTTTAGGGTTGCAGGGGTTGGACTATATGGTGGAGGCTGCTAAAGAAACAGCATTAGATATTCGCTATATGATGCCTTCTTGTGTACCGGCGACGAATATGGAAAATGCTGGTGCAGTAGTGGAAGCCGCGGATATGATTCCGGCATTTGAAAAAAATCAAGTGGATGGCTTGGCAGAATTTATGAATTTCCCAGGTGTAATCAATGCACAAGAGGAGGTATTGGATAAACTGCTAGCCGCAAAAGAACGGAATTTGCGGATTGACGGTCACTCACCAATGGTGTTTGAAAAAGAATTAAATGCCTATGCAGCGGCAGGGATCGCTAATGATCACGAATGCTCAACGGTGCAGGAATTAAAGGATCGGGTTGCTCGCGGGATGTATGTCTTTTTACGTGAAGGCTCGGTTACGCAAAACCTGCGAACCTTATTGAAGGGTGTCACCGAAAATAATTATCAGCGTTGTGTGTTATCGGCGGATGACTTACAAGCAAAAACCATGCTGGAAAAAGGACATTTGGATAACAGCATTCGGATTTGTATCGAGGAAGGAGTTTCACCGATTCGAGCGATTCAGATGGCAACGATCAATGCGGCTCAATGCTGTCAACTGACGGATCGCGGAGCGATTGCGCCAGGATTGAGAGCGGATTTGGTCATTTTTTCTGATTTAACAGAAATAGCGATCGAAGCAACGTATATTGCTGGTGACTTGATCGCTGAAAAAGGGAACTATCTTCCAACTATTACCCGTGTGTCAACGGAAAACGTTCAATCAAGTGTGCATATTGATACCTTTCATAAAGCGCAATTAGGCTTAAACTTGGCCAGTAATCAAGCACGAGCGATTGAAGTGATTCCACAAGAAGCGTTAACAAATGAGGCAATCGTCTCCGTTCAACGAGATGGTGAGGGACAATTTGTCTTTGACCCGCAGCAGGATGTAACAAAAATCGCAGTAGTTGAGCGTCATCACAATACAGGAAATGTATTTGTCGGACTATTGAAGGATTACGGACTGAAAAAAGGAGCGATTGGTCTGTCCATTGCTCACGATTCTCATAATTTGATTGTTACTGGAACCAATGACGAGGATATGGCTACAGCGCTGCAAGCACTGAAAGAGCAAGAGGGTGGTGTGGTATTAGTCGAATCCGGCGAAGTGATCGGAAGTATGGCGCTGCCAATTGCCGGATTAATGAGTGATCTTTCAGGGGAAGAGGTCGCAGAACAAGAGGCGGAGATCAATCGTTTAGCCCATGAGGTATTGGGTGTATCGGAAAAGGTAGACCCGATCATGACACTAGGCTTCATGTCTTTAGCTGTCATTCCTAATTTAAAAATTACCGACATCGGGTTGGTAGATGTGACGAAGTTTGAAGTCGTACCCGTATCAGTTGCAGAATAAGAAAAAGCTAGTTGAAAGATTCTTGCGAGAATCTTTCAACTAGCCTATTTTTTTGTTTTGAAAATAGCTGGCAGAAAAATAAAGAAGGATAAAATTACCACACTCACACCAACAGTCAGAACTAATTTTGACCAGCCTAGCTGAGAGGCATTGGCAAAATTACTAAAGACATTTGACAAGATAATCAGCAAACTTACAAGTACTGTTGCAATAATAGCTTTTCCACGTTCCCCACGTTTTTCAAAATAATGAATCACTGAATAAAGTCCCCAACCCAATAAAACAATCGTAAATGTATCCATTTCTTCAACTCCCTTTCTTTGATAAACCAATCATACCAAGGAATAAGGCGCGAAAATACTTACGAAAGAGTAGTTAAACTTACAATCGTGAAAGGTAAAAAGCAATCCCTCAAATAATCGAGGAATTGCTTTTCACTAATCCAATACTTCTTTGCCATCACTAAGGGAATCGTCAGATGACTCCAGGGGTTCTTTGTAATGGAAATTGGAAGTATCGTATTTGAAATTGTATTTGTTTCCTAAGAAGTATTTCGCAATGTGAAGCGTCCGGTCGCTAGAACGTTCAAGGTTGGAGCTGATATCAATCAAGAGAACGCCGTCTGCTGCACGTCCTTCCCCTTTCGTCATTAGACGAATGTATTTCTTACGCAACAATTCAACCAGTTGATTGATTTCTTCTTCACGATCCAGCATTTTTTGTGCAAGTTCAACGTCATCATTTTCTAAAACTTGCATCGCATCTCGAATATTTTTTAACACTTTATCGAATAGTCGTTCAAGGTCTTCATCATGAAGCAAGAAGGTTTGCCGATTGTTGGTTGATTTCGTTTTATTTCTTTTATCCTTTGCACGTTGTTTTTCTTCTAATGCGATAGATTCTTCGACGTAGTGGATAATGTTCATTGAATGATCTCCAATGCGCTCGAAATCTTTCGTAAATTCCAGCAGCATCGCTTGTTCCTGACTTTCTAAAGGTGTCAATTCGGTTGCTGAAATTTTGACGAGGTATTCGGTCAACTCTATATCACATTGATTAATAGCATCTTCGTACTGTAGAACGTCGTCCCGCCATTCTTCCTTCGTGTCGTTGTAGTATTTACGCGCAGATTTTACTGAAGAAAGCACGTAATTCCCCATTTGAATGACTTCCCCTTTGGCCTGTTCGATGGCCATAACGGAAGAAGTGTGGATAATGGGCTCACTCAAAGTAACAGAACGAATATTCAAATTCTTCTCGCTGCCTGGGACGATTTTCTTCACGATCATCTCAATCTGCGGAATAAACCAGAATTGAATCGCTAAGTTGGAAATATTGAAGAGTCCGTGTGCGAAAGCAATCTGCATGGCTGGATTCAAGCCTAATGAACTCGCGAAAAAAATAACGAGTTTAGTAAAAGGGGCCAGTAAAATTGTAAAGATAATCGCTCCAACCAAGTTGAAAATGACATGTGATGCAGCCGTTCTTTTCGCTGCAACACTTGCGCCTAAGCAGGCAATAATAGCCGTTATCGTTGTTCCAATATTATCACCAAATAAAATCGGCAAGGCGGCTGTTAAGGAGACACTTCCTTGCATGTAAAGCTGCTGTAAGATCCCGATTGTCGCACTGGAGCTTTGTAAAACCATGGTTAACAAGGTCCCGATACCAACACCTAGTACAGGATGATGGGAGACACTGATCATCAATTCATTAAATTGCGGGAGATCTTTCAAAGGGTCCATCGCTGTACCCATTAGTTTCAATCCATAGAAAAGCGCACCAAATCCGAAAAGTATTTGCCCGATCGATTGCAACGAGGTTCGCTTTGAAAAGAAGAGTAGAATGGCGCCAGCTCCAATAATCGGCAACGCATATTCACTCAAATTAAAACCGATGATGAAAGCGGTGACAGTCGTTCCCACGTTTGCCCCCATGATAACCCCGATTGCTTGTTTTAAGGTCATAAAGCCGGCACTAACTAATCCCACAGCTAAGACCGTTGTTCCTGAGCTGCTCTGGATCAACCCTGTGACAATGATCCCGGCTAAAACGGCACGAAAGGGCGTTGAGGTAAATCGATTTAGGATTTCTCGTAATCGATTTCCGGCGGCTTTTTGCAAGCCGTCACCTAAATATTTGATCCCAAAAAGGAAAATTCCTAATCCGCCTAAGAAAGTAAAAAGCATTTCCTGATAAGACATAATGCGTCCTCCGCTATTTTTTTTTGCATGCTACTACCAAAATAATAGATTCACAAGTAAAAAGAAAGTCTTTTATTTAAAAAAATGCTGATTTTTTCGAAATAATCCGCTAATTTTAGTTTAATTCGAAAAAATCATCGGATTGATAGCAGATTGCAAGGAATTCTTTTGTATTTTTTAGCGCTTTCAGCTACTCTTATTATAGAAGAAGATTTTGTTCAACTCGGGTAAATAAGGGCACTATTTATATAGAGGAGACGTGGTCAAATGCTTTATGGAAAGAAAGATCGACGTGAGGCGAGTTACTTGGAACCAATTTTCGGATCAAAGAATGAGGATGAGCTATTGCCGTCCTATCATTTAGGAAAAAAATCCATCGAACCGCGGATCGCCTATCAGATGATTAAGGACGATCTATTAGATGAAGGAAACTCTCGTTTGAACTTGGCGACTTTTTGTCAAACCTTCATGGAACCAGAAGCAGTGAAATTAATGAGTGAGACTCTCGATAAAAATATGATCGACAAGTCTGAGTATCCCCGAACCGCTGAGATGGAAAACCGCTGCGTCAATATGATTGCAGACCTGTGGCACGCTAAGGGACCAGAGAAATACATCGGAACGTCTACGATCGGCTCATCCGAGGCCTGTATGCTAGGCGGTATGGCAATGAAATTTGCCTGGCGTAAGCGGGCTGAAAAGCTAGGTGTCGCTGTTCAGGCGAAAAAGCCGAATCTAATCATTTCGTCGGGGTATCAGGTCTGTTGGGAAAAATTCTGTGTTTATTGGAATATTGAGCTTCGTGAGATTCCAATGTCAGCGGATCATTTATCTCTAGATGTTGAAAAAGCCATAGAAGCAGTTGATGAGTATACGATCGGTATCGTAGGTATTCTTGGAATCACCTACACAGGACAATATGACGACATCGAGAAATTGGATCAGCTGGTGGAAGCATACAATCAACAGACAGAACATAAAGTGTACATTCATGTGGACGCAGCTTCAGGCGGGTTATACGCGCCGTTTGTTGAACCAGAGCTGGCATGGGATTTTCGACTGAAGAATGTCATTTCCATCAATACTTCAGGGCACAAATACGGTTTGGTTTATCCGGGCGTTGGATGGGTCGTTTGGCGAGACGAGAAATTTCTCCCAGAAGAGCTTGTCTTTAAGGTCAGCTATCTCGGTGGGGAGATGCCGACCATGGCGATCAATTTTTCCCATAGTGCATCTCAGATGATCGGACAGTATTATAATTTTGTTCGTTTTGGCTTTGAGGGGTATCAAAGTATTCATCAACGAACCCATGATGTAGCAGTTTATTTGGCTAAGGAAATCGAACAGTCGCGCCATTTTACACTTATCAATGATGGTAGTCAGTTACCACTGGTTTGCTACAAACTAGCGGAAGATTCAACACGTCAATGGACATTGTATGATTTATCTGATCGGCTGCTAATGAAGGGCTGGCAGGTTCCTTCTTACCCATTGCCGAAGAACCTAGATCATCAGATTATTCAGCGTATTGTAGTTCGAAGTGATTTTGGCATGAGTATGGCACATGATTTTATTGAGGATTTGAAGGCGGCGCTTAAAGAGCTGGAGAATAGTCATTTGGTATTTCATGAAGAGACCGAAATTAAAAATTATGGCTTCACCCATTAATGGAATATAAGGAGGCGTTTTAAATGAAAGTAGTTTTTCATGTCGATGAGTTAGGAATGATCCGAGAGGCCCGTCACAATATTGAGCATATCTTGTTATCGGAGCCAAAAGCAGATATTGTCTTGCTAATGAACGGCGAGGCCATCCAAGGATATTTATTGCCGCGTGTGATCAAGTTTATGAAAGAATACCCGCATATTACCTATCAGGCTTGTCATCATTCAATGCGTAATTTCCATGTTCGCTCAAAACAAATGCATGAGCAAGTTGAAATCATTGAATCCGGCGTCATTGGTTTGGTTGAATTGCAGGAGCAGGGGTATTCCTATATTAAGTGTTAAGCAGTTATCAAGTCCTATTTATTTAGGGCTTGTTTTTTTTCGCTTGGATCGCAATATAGTCACTATCGAGAGGGAGAAGAGTGTGCTTTAATAGTGAGTGCATCTTTTTATTCAGTCTAGTTTTGCATTTTTTAATAGAAAAAGTTGCCATTTTAAGTAAAGGGCTTACATTGTATAGTTTATCTGTAAGCGGGAGGTAGTTATGAGACAAGAAAAAATTGTTGAATACTTATATGCAAAGAAGCAAGCGATTGCTCCCAAGGCATTGGCCGCTGCATTTCAAATCTCGGAGCGAACGCTTGCAAGTGATATTAAATGGTTGAAGGACATCGGAACAACAGAAGGCTTCACCGTCGAACGAATCCGTTCCAAGGGTTATCAACTAAAAGTTATTGATCGGGAGAAGTTTCAAAGCTATCTTTCTCGTTCAGAGCAGCAAACCCACATTGATGCCTCTCTTCCACAAGAACGGATTAAGAATATCGAACTGCTTTTGCTGTTTCATGAAGAGTACATCACGATGCAGCAGATTGCGGAGTGGCTGGACGTCAGCCTATCAACCGTTAAAGCCGATATCAAGCAGGTTGAACAGTTTTGTGAGAAGTACGAGCTGACGCTTTTTAGTAAAGCGCATTATGGCTTGAAAATTATCGGGACAGAAAGTAAAAAAAGACGAGCGATTTTATACCTGCTTCGTAACACGATCCACACCCCCGTATTGACCGAAAGGTATAAGGAGTTCAATTTTACATTCGATGAAACAGACTTAAGGCGTTTTTTACAGGAACGTCTACAAAAGAATCAGTTGAAAATTAGTGATATCGTCTTTGAAAACATTGTTCAGCATATTCGTTTACTGTGCTTTCGAATCATGCAGAAAAATACGTTAAACCAAGAAGAGTCTGAAACGCTGAGAGTCGTCGATAAGTATGATCAGCTAACGGAAGAATTGGTGGATTACCTTGAAGCTGCCTATTCCATTGTTTTTTCTAAAGCAGAAAAAAATTATTTGGAAGAACAGCTGCGTGGAAAATTTGCTGTACTTGATGATGTTGAGAACAATCAGCAGTTAAAGCAAGCAATCGAAAAAGCACTAGATTTTGTGGATCGGCGTTATCAAACGCATTTTTGTGGGGATCAAGCATTAGCCAATGCACTGCTGATGCATGTGGCCCCCTTATTGCAGCGGCTTTATACAGGCCATCAGCTAGAAAATCCTATTATCGAGGATATCTACACACAGTATGCCAATGTGTTTAATGTGGCGATGGTTTTTATTAATGAGCTGAATAAAGATTTAGAAGTAGATATAAGTAAGGATGAGATCGGGTATGTCGCGATTTACTTTGCCGCAAGTTTGGAGAAGCAATCCAATCAAGTGATTGAGGATTATCAAAAGATCGCGGTTATTTGTTCTACAGGTGGAGGAGCTTCCTATTTATTGAAAGTGAATCTGGAACGTCTTTTCAGCAACGCGGAGGTCGCAACTTTTGCCTTGAATGAAATTGATCAGATCGATGACACCTTTGATTTATTGATTTCGACGGTACCAGTGCAGCAGGAGCAGTTTGACCTTCCGATCATTTATACCAAAACAATCTTGAATCAGGCAGAGATCAGCAAAATTGAACAGGACCTGAACCTTTTACGTGAATCAAGAAATAAGGTTTTCGATGTTCATCAGTTCATCCTCAGTTTATTTGATAGGAAATGGTTCCAAATTCTTGACCCTCCTGCCGAATATCTGACACTTTTGGAAAATGAAGGCGCTCGCTTAGAAGAACTGCAATGGGCGGAGCAAGGGTTCAAGCAAAGTGTCTTAGAGCGGGAAAAACTGATTGACACGATTTATCAGCATGGCATCGCTGGTCCTCATCCCATGGAACAGGCCGCGATTAAGGAAGTCATTGATGTCATTCTATTAAAAAGACCACTAACATATCGGGAAAAGCAGGTAAGAGTGATTTTCTTGATCAATATCAAGAAGGATCATTTAAATCTGCACAAAGAAATTAGTCGGTTGATGATTAAAATGATGGATGATCCGACATTAGATACCCAGTTGACAAAAATTACAAACTTTCAAGACTTTATGTCTTATATGAAAAGCTTAATGAAAGAAGGATAAAACAATGAACGATCAAGAAATGGATATTTTTAAAATTATCTCTGCGGCGGGAGATTCCCGAGGATCTGCCTTTGAAGCCTTGCGCTTAGCACGTAAAGGGAAGTTTGACGAAGCAGAAGCAAAAATGCAAGAAGCCAAAGAAAAAAGCATCGATGCACATGATGTACAGACCCAATTGATTACCAGTGAGATCAACGGCGAGAAAACGGAAACTAGCTTATTAATGGTACATGCGCAGGATCACTTAATGACCAGTATCTTAGCACGTGACTTGATCGAAGAAATGATCGGTATGTTGAAAGAACAAAGCGAAGCCAAGGCTTTGCATTAAAATAGGAGGAAAAAGGAATGAAGACATTACTAGTTTGTGCAGGAGGCTTCTCAACCACCATGATGATGGAGTCCATGAAAAAGGTGGTCAAGGAGTCAAAAAGTTTAGACGAAAAGGATTATCCCATGGAAGCAATTGGTGTTGATAAGCTAGAGCGTTACATCAACGATTATGACGTGATTTTAGTTGGGCCACAATTAAGTCATAAATATGACTTTATCAAAGGTGAAGCGGAGAAGGCGGATAAGCCGACTGTTTTATTAACCTCAGATATTTATGGGTCAATGGATGGAGCTACCGTGATGAAGCAGGCGTTAGTTGCCTACCGAAAAAATCAAGCATTAAAAACGCAATAGTTAGGAGAGAAAAAAATGGAAAATCCAAAGAAACAGGGTGCTTTTGAAAAAGTAGAAGCCTTTATTCGTAAAACATTGGTTCCAGTTGCTAACAAAGTTGACAGCAATCCTTACTTAACGGCTATTAAAAAAGGGATGGTCGTCATGACACCGGTGCTATTGCTAGGTTCTATCGCGGCGATCTTCCCCTCTATTCCAGAATTTATCAAAACACAGGCAGTAGCAAATTGGTTCGAGAATTACGGGTATATATTTGGTATTATTTCTAAAGTTTCCTTAGGGTTAGTTGGTTTATACGCGGTTTTAGCAATTTCTTATTTCTTAAGTGAGCACTATAAACTATACACCGTAGGCTCTATGTTGCTTTCTGCCATCGCGTTTTTAATCGTAGCGATGGATGTCGATGATAATGGCAATATTGTTGCTTCATATCTTGATTCAAAAGGGTTATTCACCGCTATTTTCGTAGCAATTATCTCAGTGAAGCTGTATCAGTTTTTTACGAAGCACAAGCTGGTAATTAAGATGCCTGAAGGAGTACCTGATTTTGTTTCCAGCTCATTCGAACTGATTACACCAACGGCCGCTATCGGCGTTTTATTCATTGTGATTCGGTCAGTTACCGATAGTTTGTCGGGCGGTGTACTTCTTCCACAGGTTATCATGGATGTTTTGGCACCAGCAATCGGTAGCTTGGATTCATTGTGGATCATCTATTTTGTTTTGGTATTGCGTTTAGTCTTCTGGTTTTTCGGGATTCATTCAGCAGTATTGTCACCAATCCTTTCACCAATTGCCGTGCAGTATTTGTCAGAAAATATCGCTGCTCATGAAGCAGGTGAACCGCTACAGCACGTGATTACGAATGGAACATTATCTGCGTTTGCGAATTTTTCTGGTTCAGGAGTGACGATCGGTCTGGTGTTGGCAATGCTGATCAGCAAGTCGTTACGCTATAAAAAGGTTGGAGCAGTGGCTTTATTGCCATCTTTATTCGGGATTAATGAGCCGGTACTTTTTGGGGTTCCAATCATTTTGAATCCGGTGTTAATGATTCCATTCATTTTTGGTGGCGCTTTAGTTGGAATGTTCCCAATGATTTGTATGAAATTAGGATTATTGAATTTCCCAATTTTCGATCCGCCTTATGTTCCGGTGTTTATGGAAGGCTTCTTAACGGGATTTGATTGGCGTGCGATCGTCATTCAGGTAATTCAGGTAGCTATGTCCTTTGGCTTATATCTGCCGTTCTTTAAGGTATTAGAAAAACAAGAATTAGAACGAGAAGCACAATTAGAAGCCGAAAAAGCCAATTCCGTCATTTCCGATGACGACGAACAATATTTAACGGATATTGATTTCTAACCAATAAAGCGGGTGTGACGAGAGTTTTGTCGCACCTTTTTTTAATGAAGGAGAGTGTCACATGAACGTGGATGAATTACGTAAAAAAATTGCTGCAGCTAATTTAGCAGGACTACTCGTGACAGATAAGATCAATCGCCGCTATCTATGCGGATTTACTGGATCGAATGGTTTGTTGCTGGTTACAGAGAATACGCTGCGATTATTTGTGGATGGCCGCTATACAAAACAGGCGCAGCAGCAAACTAGTAATGTCGAGATTTGTGAAATACCTGTAGGAGGCAGCCTAATTGAAACGCTGCGGCCATTTATAAAAGGGTTAGCCCTAGGATTTGAAGCCGGAACGATTTCATATCAGTTGTTTAGTACCCTTCATACAGCAGTAGCTGAAGAAGAGGGGCATTTAGTCGAAACAAAGAATATGATAGAAAGCTTGCGAATGGTCAAACAACCGGAAGAAATCGCGGCAATCAAGCAGGCGGCATCGATCGCTGATCAAACCTTAGAAAAAATTCTGCCAATGATCCGTGTCGGAATGACCGAATTGGAACTAGCGAACGAAATTGACTATCACAGCAAAAAACTAGGAAGTGAAGGTGCGGCCTTCGAGACAATCGTGGCTTCAGGAGAACGAACGGCCTTGCCTCATGCCCATGCCAGTCAGAAAAAAATTGCGGAAAATGAACTGATTATGATTGATTTTGGGACGATCTATCAAGGTTATTATTCGGATATCACTCGAACCTTTGGATTTGGTGAAGTACCGAATGCGATTAAAGAAGCTTATCAAACCCTGCTATCCGCTCAAAAACACGCCGTTGCCGCAGTTTCGCTAGGGAAAAAGCTTGGAGAAATTGATCAAATGGCACGGATGTTTTTGGAGCAAAGAGGACTGGATCAATTTTTCAGCCACAATTTAGGGCATGGACTTGGCCTTTCTTGTCATGAATATCCTGCATTAGCGCCACAAGAAACGGTGACCATTGAAAAAAATATGACATTTACCATCGAGCCAGGCATTTATTTGCCAGAAGCAGGCTTTGGCATTCGAATCGAAGATGATGTGGTCGTGAACGATAGTGGAGACGCTGAGAGTTTAACACGATTTAATAAGGAGTGGATGACAATTGGTTGCAACGGATAGCTTATTGATGGCTCTTTCCAATCTAGATGCTTTACCTGGACAAGAGACGCAGGTCCAGCGAGCATTACAAGAAACGATTGAAGGACCCAATAGAAAAGACACGTTTGGGAATGTGTACTTTGGTGATTTGGAGGCAAAAAAGAAGAAAGTTGCATTATATGCTCATATGGATGAGGTTGGCTTTTTCGTCCATCAAATCACGGAGGATGGATTTGTTTACTTTTATCCTATTGGCGGATGGTGGGGTCATGTGGTATTAGGGCAACAGGTAAGGGCGACCTGTCGTAAAAATGGCGCTGTTTTGGAGGGTGTTGTGGGAACGTTACCCAAAGCAAGTCATAATATGAATGATGTTGTATCAATCAGTGAAATGTATATTGATTTCGGCGTCCACTCAAAAGCAGAATTAGAAGCAGCAGGCCTGCAAATTGGAGATATGATCTTGCCGAACGCTCAGGCGAAGAAAAGCTTCAATCATGAGAAGGTCGTTGGTAAGGCGTTAGACAATCGAATAGCCTGTACGATTATGGCTCAGGTAAAAAATCGAGTTCAGACAAAAAAGATTGAACTTATCGGCGTAGCGACTGTTCAAGAAGAAGCAGGAACTCGAGGCTCGAAAGTGGCTGCTTCTCAGGTCAATGGGGATATAAATATCGTGATTGACGTCGCCAATGGAAAAGACACACCGAAAGCCGCAGAGGTGCCAAATCGAATTCAAGGCGATGGCCCGGGACTAGTTTTGGCGGATAAAACCGCGTTGGGAAACCTAAAATTATTGGACTATTGCAGAGAAATTGCTGAAAAGAAGAATATCCCTTGGCAGTATGATTTACTAGGTGGCGGCGGGACAGACGCGGGCTCGGTTCAATTGTTTGCTGGAAAACCGACACTGGTCGTTTGTATTCCTGTCCGCTATTGTCATTCATGGAATTCCATCGTAAAAATTTCCGATATAGAGGCAACGATCGAGTTATTATCAGCAGTTGTTCGTTCGTTTGACGAGGGAGGAATTGATTTTGAGCAATTTTAGGGAGCAACGGTCTCGTTATGACACCTATTCGACCCAATGGGATTATGTGCAAGATCGGTTTGGTGAGAAAAATTTATTGCCCTTCTCCATTTCAGACACAGATTTTATGATTCCTGATGGAACGATCGATGTTTTGTCTAAAGCGGTTGATCGTGGATTTTTTGGCTATACACGATGGAATCATCTGGACTACAAACAAAGTATCAGTCGTTGGTTCCAACAGGCGTTCACTTGCTGGATTGATCCGAACTGGTGTGTTTATTCACCAAGTGTGATCTATAGTTTATCCGTTTGTCTTCAACTTCTGAGTAAAACAGGCGAAAAAATTGTAACGTTCACACCTTGCTATGACGCTTTTTTCAATTGTATCAGTGGCAATGAACGAGCATTGATTACTTTCTCACTGACGAACGATAAGGAGCGTTTTACCATTGATTTCTCTGCTTTAGAAGAAATTTTTGCTGCAGAAAAGCCCGCAATTTTCCTGTTGTGTAATCCCCACAATCCTACTGGTCGCGTTTTTACAGAGGAAGAATTGACTCATTTGATTACATTGTGCAACAAATACTCTGTGGCAATCATTAGCGATGAGATTCACATGGATGTGCGCCGACCTGGTAAAAAACATTTGCCGATTCTAGCGTTTATTAATCAGATCGAAGTACCTGTAGTGTTGCTGTCTTCTGCTTCAAAAACCTTCAATTCTCCAGGACTTGGTGGGTCCTATGGGATTTTTCCAGAAGAAGTATTGCGGGAGAAATTTCTGAATATTCTAAAGGGGCGGGATGGTCTATCCTCTATTCCTTATCCCGCATTGCTAGCGACGATGGATTGCTATAATAATCAAAAACAGTGGGTAGAAGAACTAAATCGAACGGTGGACGAAAATTTCACTGCTTTGAAAGAAATTTTAGCAAAGGACTCGCGAATTGATTTTAGGATACCGGAAGCCACTTATTTAGGCTGGATCAATATCGCTAAGCTGCCTTACACGATGGACGAATTGCAAACCGTGTTAGTAAAGCAAGAAAAAGTAGCCATCATGAAGGGTGAGACTTATGGAGTGGAAGGGCAGCGTTATCTGCGGTTTAATCTTGGTGCACCTAAAGAAAAAATCGTCGATGGTGCCGAGCGACTCCTACGTGCGATTCGATCTTTAGATGAAAGATCCTCTAAATAGAGGGTCTTTTTTTTTAAGAAAGGAAGTATAATTGTTGAAAACTCGTTATATTTTGAAACATTTTTGCATGGCTTTAAAAATGTTCAATTGAGTGTTCAATGTTTTTTTATTTTTCAGACTATTTTTTTGGTCTACTAGCAAAAAGAGCGGCGTGCTACATTATGGATGAAGGTGAGGATGATAATGACGAATAAAAATATAGATAGTAAGTACCGAAAATTTTTAATTGTAAAGCGGTTGCTTGATCAAGAACACTTGAGTTATCAGCAATTATCAGATGAATACTATGTTTCTCGAAGTAGTATCGCTAACGATCTTTCTTTTATTAAGGAACTATTTTCTAAGGAGGACTTGGCTCTTACCTTTGACAATTCAGGAACGTTTTTTAAAGGAAGCGAGGTTCAGATTCAAAAGATTTTGAAACGCACTATTTTGAACTTACTTAATAGTGATCTATCAGTTGAGATATTTATTGATAGTGAGTTGATGCAGAAAGTATCACAAGGTTTTTATAAATCATTAACCGAAAAAAAAATCGAGATTCCTGAAAGCTATATGCAAAATATTATTGTTTCAATCGTTTTGATCATTCAGAGAGCTAAAGAAGATCATCATATTCATTTAGAAGGATCTAATCAATACGGACAATTCTTCTTAGAATTTGATAAATATCCATTAGTTTATGGGCTCTTGAATGAATTGGAGAAACAGAATATTTATACTTTTTCGCAAGAAGAGATTCAATATTTGACCTATTTGATTGTAGGGAGTGGCTTGCGATTCTTTATGAAAGACGAAGCGATTCCATTTGCTTTTCGTGGAAAAGTTCGGTTTCTAATTCAAAAAGTCAGCGAAGGCCTACAAACTGATTTAACACAAGACAGTCGGTTAGAGGAAGACTTAGTGATTCACTTATATCAGCTAATCTTACGTCTTGAGGCACAGTCTTCTGTCATAAATCCGATGATTGATGAAATTAAGCAAACGTATCCAGCACTTTACGGCGTCGTATGGTTTGGGTTGGTTGAATTTTGTAAGCATTACCAAATTACTTTGACAGATGATGAAGTTGGTTTTGTAAGCATTCATTTCCAAGCTGCGATGGAACGGGTCAAGAAAATGCATAAAGTCCTTTTCGTTTGTCCAAATGGAATCGGAACCAGCTCTTTCGTATCAGCAAAGATTCGAAGAATTCTACCAGATGTGAATAGCATTGAAACAGCCTCAACTTCAAAACTTGAAGATATGGATCTTTCTGATGTCGATTTTATTATTTCAACGGTAGAATTTCCTGATACTGAAAAACCAGTCGTTCGCATAAGTCCGATGGTGACGGTTCAAGATATGAAACGGATCATGAACCAATATATTGATCTGATTATTGCACGAGAAGAAAAAAATGCTCCTAAATTGGAGGTAGCAAGTGAGACAAAGGATTTTATTGCTCAAAATATTCTATTTCATCATTTTTCTACCAAAGAGGACGCCCTCAATTATTTGATTGATCGACAAGAATTTTCGGATGAACGATTGGCGGATAAATTTAGGGCTTCTGTCTGGGAGCGTGAAAGATTGCAATCGACCTATCTAGATAACGGCTTTGCGATTCCTCATGGTTCGCCAGAATTTGTTGAGAAAACAGCGATTGCAATCTTGATTTTGGATAAGGCAATTAATTGGGGCAATCAAAAAGTCGATATTCTCATTTTACTAATGATTAAGGAAGAAGACATCCAAAAAGTTGAACCTGTGATGGAGCTTGTAATGCAGGGGATTGAGGATAAGGAATGGTTTATATCAAAAATGATGGAGGTTAAGGCATGAGTTCAATAAATACAATACTGCCAAGAGAACAAATTCAAGTTATTGAAACAATGGACAGTTGGCAGGCTGCAGCTAAACTTGCTGGACAGCCACTATTGAAAAAGGGTTTTATTACGAAGAATTATATTCAATCGATGATCCAAAGTGTGAATGATTATGGACCTTACATGGTCATAGCCGATTATTTTGCGCTGTTGCATGCTCGTCCAGGTGAAGGAGTCAATCAACAAAGCATGAGCCTGCTGGTTATAAAAGAGCCAGTAGATATGCTGGGTAAGCCAGTTAAAATTTTTATGGTTTTGGCAGCAGAAGATAACCAAAGTCATTTAGATAGTCTACAGAAGATTATGGCAATTTTTATGGAGCCGAAAAACTATCAAATAATTTTAAATGGAAGTAAAGAAGAAATAATTACACTTTTTAGTGAAAGGGGAATTGAATGATGAAAATTTTAGCAGTATGTGGATTTGGGGTCGGCAGTTCAATGGTTTTAAAAATGTCAATTGATAAAGTTGTGAGGGAATTAGGGCTGAAAGCAACTGTAGAAAATACGGATCTTTCAACAGCAAAAGCGACACCAGCAGATGTTTATTTTACCAGCAATGAGTTACTGCCAGAATTGAAGGGAGCCGTCAAATCACCTGTCTATCCAATCAAAAAATATATGGATGTCGTAGAAATACGCGAACAAATGGAAAAATATCTAAACGAAAGAGAGGGGTAGGAAAATGAGTTTTATTACAGATCATATTCTAAAAAATCCGCCTGTTTTACTTGGATTAATTGCAATGATTGGATTGCTCGTTCAACGAAAATCAATTTCTGAAATTGTTAAAGGTTCTATGACTGCGGCTTTTGGAATGGTCATATTGACCGCAGGTGTCAATATGTTGGTGGGAACGATCGCGCCAATCAATGCTGCTGTTCAAACGCAGCTAGGTGTAAAAGTTGCTGAGGGATTGTCTGATGTTACTTTCACTGCAGATTATGGTGGAACAGTTGGTCTAGCTATGTTCTTAGGATTGATTCTACATTTACTGATTGCTCGCTTTACGCCAATTAAAACAATTTTTTTAACTGGTCATATGCTATGGTGGTTTCCATTTGTATTAGTCGCTGGTGGTGTTGAGGCTGGTTTAAAAGGGATGATGTTAGTTATTGTCAGTGCTGTTTTGTCAGCAATTTATTGGTCAGTTATGCCATGGATTATGCGAAAATATGTATGGGATGCTACCGGAGATGATTCTTTCTTGATTGGTCATCCAACCGGAATCTTATCATTGATTTCGGGATTTGTTGCTAAGCGTGTCGGAAATAAAGAACGTTCCACTGAGGATTTAAATATACCAGAAAGCCTATCGTTTTTTAGGGAAATATCAATTACTGGTGGATTAGTTATGTTTCTAATGAACTTAGCTGTAGGAGTCATTGCACCAGTTCTAATTCCAAATGACGGAAATTTAATTATGTTTGCGGTTGAAGCAGGTTTGAATTTTGGCGCAGGATTGCTGATAATGCTTTATGGCGTTCGTTTATTGATTAATCAAATTATTCCTGCCTTTCAAGGAATTGCTGAAAAGGTTGTTCCTGGGGCGAAACCGGCTTTTGACGTACCAATTCTTTTCAATTATCGTCCAAATGCTGTGATTATTGGTTTTATCATAGCTATGATTACTTCAACAGTCTTAGTCATTGTTGTAAATAGTTTTGATTTATTCGGTATTTTAATCGTTCCATTAGTTATCACTAGTTTCTTTGAATGTGGTGGCGCAGCTGTAATTGGTGAAGGTCAAGGAGGGCTTCGCGGAGCAATCATAGGAACCGCTGTGTCAGCTATCGCTATGGTTCTGTTAGTGGGTTTTTCAGCAGTTGTCTTCAGTACCACAATTCAGAATTGGCTACTGATTTTCGGCGGAAATGATCTTTCTTTATGGGGCATGGTTGGAAAATTTATCAGTAGTTTGTTTGGAGGGTTTTAAATGTTTCAATATTTTGATCGTATACAGGAGATTTTAAATGAGGTTGAAGTATCGGAAGCTTCCGCCATCAATCAAACAATTGATCTGTTGACAGAAGCAAATTTAAATCAAAAAGGAATTTATATTTTTGGTGCTAGTCATGCAGGGATTTTAGCTGAAGAATTGTATTATCGAGCAGGTGGGATGATGACGATCAATGCAATCTTTGGCAGAGAGTTGATGTTGGATCAATCTCCCATAACAGTAACTAGTAAAATGGAACGATTGGAAGGGTATGGTACAACATTAGCTTCAACGATTCCTTTTAATGAAGGGGATGTGTTGATTCTTCATTCAGTATCTGGTCGAAATCCGGTAACGATTGATTTAGCGTTTGCGGCAAAAGAAAAAAAAGTGAAGATTGTTGCTTTAACCAACGTAAATTACTCAAAGCAGATTACTAGTAGACATTCTTCAGGAAAACGATTATTTGAATTAGCGGATGTTATTTTGGATAATCATGGAGATATTGGTGATGCCTGCTGCTCAATCGAAGGAATCGAACAAAAAGTTGGTCCTAGCTCAACAGTCGTAGGAGCAACAATGCTAAATACGATTATTGTTGAAGTAACTCGTAAATTAATTGAGCAAGGAATCGAATATCCACCAATTTTCTACTCTGCAAACATCGATGGCGGTGATCAATTGAATCAGCAACTATTCAAGAAATATGAAAAAGTTATCAATTACAGTCTTTAAAGAAAAGAAGTCCGTTTTAATTATCTTGATGATTATGGGATTATTACGAAAAAAGCAGAGAAGCAGTCAACAAATTTTGGCTACTTCTCTGCTTTTTCGTTCCATTTTTTGGGGCTCCAAATATTCCCCTCTAATGCTATTTGAAGACTCTCGTTGTCGTCTTCTAGCTGTTCGATGTATTTAATTACTTCATCAACAACAAATTTATTCTGCTCATTGGAAATCGCAGCCAATTGTTCTTGCAACCATGTATTTCGCATTTACTTCACCTCAAAAGCAGTGTAGCATAGAATTAATTAGTAGTCGGTGCGTGATGCTTGAGAGGAGAAATACAATGGAATTGAATGAAAGCGTTCTCTGCGAGATAAAAACAGAATTAGCTGCGGCAAAAATCGAGCTGGAACGATTGAAGCAGTTAGAATTCTCTAGTGAATTAAAGAATCAGCGTATAAAAACGCTACAGCAAGAAATTCAACAGGCAGAGCGCCTATTGAAAGGCTAAGCAGATTCTTAGCCTTCTAAATTTACGGGTGGTAAACTATTGTTAGAAGTAATCATCGGTATGAATGAGGAGGGCTTATTATGGCTAACAATGATGAATTAAAAGGAAAAGTAAACGAAGCAAAAGGAAAAGTTACAGACGATGAATCAACAGAATTAAAGGGCAAAATCCAACAAGGTTTCGGTAAAGCGAAGGATAAAGCCAAAGAAGCCGCAGATGATGTTGCTGGTAAGATCAACAAGAAAATTGACAAAGAAAAAGAAGATTAATCATTTAGACCTGCTGCGGCAGGTCTATTTTTATATTTTCTATCAGGGGCGATAAACAGTGAACGCGACATTATTATCTCGTAGTAAGGGTCTATTAGTGTTTGACATATAATTTCTAATGAAAGCCTTTTTTATTTGCATTATAATTAGATAAAGATGAAAGGGGAAAGGTTGGAGGTACATGTCAAAAAGTGCATTATTGGTAGTAGACGTTCAGACGGGAACTACAGCGCCATTGATTGGAAAAGATCCGTTTTTGAAAAACGTGAATGCGGTAATTGATCATTTTCATAAAAAACGTTTGCCTGTGGTTCTGATTAAGAAGGCAGGCTATGGAGAGTTGTCACCAAAGCTGCATCAAGAAGTCTGTGATTTAGTAGTAGAGAAAGTCCAAATGAACACTTTCAAGGCAGCAGAGTTTAAGACGCTAATGGAGGAAAATGATTTCGAAAATTTCGTTGTGGTTGGTTTGATGAGCAATGCGTGTGTTCAAGCGACCTGTAAAGGAGCTTTGGCAGAAGGCTTTCCTGTGACATTGATCGAGGATGCTCATGACTCTGTACTAAAGCCTATGCGGAATATTTGGAATAAAAAGCTGAAAAACGCTGGTGTAATGACAATGACCACAAAAGAATATATTGAAAAGCTAAAAAAGGAGTGACAAACTGTGCGGATTTTAGTAGTCGGTGGTAAAGGAACAATCGGACAAGCAATTGTGAAGAAATTAAAGGACAATCACGAACTCATCATTGCGGGGAGAACAAGCGGGGATGTGCAGGTAGATTTGACATCGGTGGACAGTATCGAAACAATGTTCAAAAAAGTGGGGCACGTCGATGCGATCGTCAATGCATCAGGAACCGCAAAATTTCAGCTGGTAGAAGAGATGACACCGGAGGACAATATGGTAGCTGTGCAAAGTAAATTACTTGGTCAGATTAACCTTGCATTGATCGGACAGAAATACTTGCGACGTGATGGGAGTATTACTCTTACAACAGGGATCATGAAGGACGATCCTATTCCTGGCGGTGCTTCGGCAGCGATGGCGAATGGCGGTGTCTTAGCTTTTGTAAAATCAGCAGCGATTGACTTTACTCAAGGGATTCGTATTAACTGTGTCAGTCCGAACGTTTTGGTGGAATCTTATGATAAATACAAAGATTCTTTTAAAGGATTTGTACCAGTGCCGGCAGAGCGTGTAGCAATGGCCTATGTTAAAAGCGTTGAAGGAAAACAAACGGGTCAAGAATATCAAGTTTATTAACAAGAGACTCACTTTCGCATGAGCGGAGGTGAGTATTTTGTAAATGTCATTGCTTTTTATGGGAAAATAGTTTCGTATGTTACCTGATTAGCCTATAATAAAAGTTAATACTATAAAAATAGTTTCGAAGGTGTTGCGATGTTAGCGAAAAAGCTTTACTTAGATAGTCATTTAAAGGAATTGATGGAGTTTCCAGATAATGCGTTTCCTTTTGGTATTTGGCAGGATGACTTTAATGAAACGGTAGGCCAAATGTTAAACTATCATTGGCATGAAACAATTGAGATGAATGTCCTATTAAAGGGAACACTGGACTATCGTTTAGATGACCAATGCTTTCTCTTAAAAGAAGGAGATACCATGATTGTCTATTCAAATAGTTTACACGGAGCAGCTCTAAGTAAAAAGGAGACGACTGCTGAGATGCTGACCATTGTCTTTTCGCCAGATCTGCTGACAGGCGGCGGTGCAGGAACTATCTATCAAAAGTATTTTCAATCATTAAGTGAAAAAGGCTTTCTTGGAGAAAAATTTGAACACTCTGGAAAGATGGGACAAGAAATGTATAAACGACTCATCGATTTAGCGACTGTCGATGAAGGAGCGGGTTATGAGCTGAGAATCCTCTCTAAACTTAGTTCAATTTGGGAAAAACTATTCCTATATCTGCTGGAAAAAGACAAGACTCCGCTGAACAAACGTCCGGAAAAATATGAGAAAGAAATAAAAGCGGTTATGAACTATATTCAGCAAAATTATATGAAGCGTGTGACGATTCAAACAATTTGTGAACACAGCAAGATTAGTCGTTCAGAATGTTTTCGGATTTTTGCTCGTTTCACTCAAAAGAAGCCCATGGAATATATCAATGATTATCGACTATCAATGGCTGTCGGGTTGATGCTGAATACTAAGTGGACAGTCGAGCGAATCGCGCAAGAATGCGGGTTTAAAGATGCCAGCTATTTTGGCAAGCTGTTCAAGGCCCGTTTTAATCAAACGCCTAAAAGCTATCGGACAAAGCAAAGAAAAGAGGAACGATCGATTGGATAAGATTGCAGTATTGATCCCTTGCTATAATGAGGCACAGACCATTCAAGCAGTGATCGATGATTTTAAACAGGAGTTGCCAGAAGGGACAATCTATGTGTATGACAACAATTCCACTGACGATACCTATGAGATTGCCAAAGCGGCAGGTGTAAAGGTCAAAAGGGAAAGTCGACAGGGAAAGGGAAACGTTGTTCGGACGATGTTTCGCGAAATTGAAGCAGAATGCTATTTGCTAGTAGATGGAGATGATACCTATCCCGCAAAAGATGCGCGCAATTTGTGTCGTGAAGTCCTAGAGAATGGTTCGGATATGGTCATCGGTGACCGCCTATCTTCGACGTATTTTTCAGAGAATAAGCGACTATTTCATAATTCTGGGAATGTTGTGGTTCGTAACTTGATCAATTACTTCTTTAATGGGAACATCAAGGACATTTTAACGGGCTATCGAGCGTTGAGCCCCTTGTTTGCTAAAAGTATGCCGGTCTTGAGCAAAGGATTTGAGATCGAAACGGAAATGAACATTCATGCCTTAGATAAAAACTTTGTGATCAAAAATGTAGAAGTCGATTACCGTGATCGACCAGAAGGCAGCGATTCAAAATTGAACACGATCTCTGATGGGCTGCGAGTGATCAAAACAATCTTCCAACTATTCAATGATTATCGTCCGCTAGTGTTTTTCAGTGTATTGGCAGTGATTTTAGCAGGATTGTCGATTATCTTAGGTATTCCTGTTTTTCTAGCCTATTTACGTACTGGGTTAGTAGAGCGAATGCCAACACTGATCACCGCAGGATTTTTGATGCTAGCTGCTTTACTGAATCTACCCTGTGGCTTCATTTTGGATACAGAGAATAAAAAAGCACGACAAAATTTTGAGCTGCAGTTGAATATTTTACAGCAGCTTATTAGAGGAGGAAATATATGATTAAGGCTGTAGCAGTAGACATGGACGGGACATTTTTAAATAGCCAAAATGACTATGACCGTCCGCGATTTGAAGCGCTTTTTTCTCGGATGAAGGAGAAGGGGATTCGTTTCATTGTGGCTAGTGGAAATCAGTATTATCAGCTCCGCTCGTTTTTTAGCGGAGACCGAGGAATTACTTACGTTTCGGAAAATGGCGCATTGATCTTTAACGACCAAGGTCTACAATGGGAACGTCATTTCTCAAAGGAATTGACAGAAAAAATCATGACGTTTTTAGTAGAGGGCGCCCATGATTTAGAGTTTGTTGCGTGTGGGGTCAAGTCTTCTTATTTATTGGAAAGTGCCAGCGAAGAGTTCAAAAAATTTGCTAGAATTTACAGCTATCGACTGGAAGAGCTGGCGGATTTTGACGATCTTCCAGAAGATCCGATTGTAAAATTTGCCTTAGATGTGGAAGTTGAAAAGACGTATGAGATTGCCGCTCATTTGAATGAAGCCTTTGGCGGAGAAATCACAGCCGTTACTAGCGGTCATGGCAGTATCGACATTATCATCCCTGGGGTGACGAAGGGACGAGCAATCAAAAGCTTACTAGATGAATGGGGAATCGAGCCCAACGAACTCGCGGCCTTTGGCGATGCGAACAATGATTTGGAGATGCTCGCCTTGACAGAGTACAGTTATGCTATGAAAGAATGTAGTCCAGAAGTTTTAGCGACAGCCAAGCATCAAGCACCATCTCATAATGAATCTGGTGTTTTGCAGGTGTTGGAAGATTTAATTCAATAAAAAAGGAGTGGAAACAGCTATCTTTCGCTGTTTTCACTCCTTTTTTATTTGTCTGCTTCTTCTGTATATTCCTTATACGATCGGGTTTTATATAGTTCTTCTGTTGAATGCTGATTGTTGTGAGAATAAACGCTGGTAGATTTTTCTCCAAGCTCTTTTTCGATGTCCGTTAAGTCTTTTATCGAGTTCTTATAATTGATTTCCTCTGTTTTTACAGGTTTGATCCCGCTGTCATAATAAAAGCGCAGCAAATCGCCATTATTGATTTGATCGGAGGTGGCTAATTGCTCATCTACTTTCTTCTTCACTTCTTTAGCCGATTCAACGATTTCAGGATGGCTAAAGTTTAGTAAATCTCCCGTCTGGTTATCGTAAACATCGCCTTTGTGATAGGAGTAATCTCTCGTAACGAAATTGCCATTGCGAAAGGCCACTACTTCGTCTCTGTTAGGCGAAAGTAAATCCTGCCCCAGCAGCATCAAATGATCGGACTCATAACCAATTAGGTTCAGAAGGGTTGGCAACACATCCACTTGTCCGCCATAGGTGTGATTGATCGTTCCTTTATCTTGACCAGGAATATGGATAATGAGGGGGACTTTTTGTGCTTGTATCGTATCAAAGGTGGTCCAGTCCTCTTTGCCAAACAATTCTTTTGTATCCTTGATACGAGAATCTGAAATACCGTAATGATCGCCATATAAAACGATCATAGAATTTTCGTAGATCCCACTTGCCTTTAGATAATCGAAAAATTCCTTGATGGCCGTATCTGTATAATTAGCTGTCGCGAAATAACCATCAATTGTTGAATCGCCAGTATTGACCTTTGGAAAACCGTTCTCAGCTTCCGGTAGTTCTGAAAAAGGATAGTGGTTCGAAACAGCCAAAAATTTTGCATAAAAAGGCTGCTGCAAATGCTCTAAATATTTCACTGATTGTTGGAAAAAGGGCTTATCATGCAACCCATATTGGAAAGAATTCTCATCATCCAATTTGTAATAGCTGGCGTCGAAGAAATGCTGATAACCAAATTTTTTATAGGTTTCGTTTCGATTCCAAAAATTTCCAGAGTTTCCGTGGAAAGCCGCTGTTGTATATCCTAATTTTTGATCAAGAAGTGCCGGAGCTGCATTAAAGGTATTTTTCCCGCCTAATTGTGAAAAAAGAGAGCCTTGATTCAGTCCAAATAATGAGTTCTCCAATAAGGTTTCCGCATCACTGGTTTTTCCTGCGCTCACTTGATGGTAGAAATTATCGAAGCTAAAGGAATTGTTGCTGTGGTACAAGCTATTTACGAAGGGCATCACCTCATGTTCGTCCCCATTTTCGTCCTTTAGTTTGTAATCGATCAAGAACTGATGGGCGCTTTCCAAGTGTACATAGATGATATTTTTCCCTTTTGCAAGGCCAAAGGTTTCTTCATTCTTTTCTTTAGGCTGCTGCTTCAGCTTGTCTGCTATAACCGCCATATCATTTGGACTGGCTTGCGCGCGGATTTGGGAAACTTGATAGGTCTTAATCCCGTCATAAACGGTGTAAGCGTTGATTCCTAGATATTTCACTAAATAATCTCTAGAGAAGGTTCGTGTCAGTAGTCCAGGTCGGCTTGTTTCCGCTAAAGCAATGTTTCCTAATAGAAATAGCAGTGAAGCAATCGTAGTTATAAAAGCAAACTTTCCACGTACCGGACGGGTATCCAGCGGAATCTTTTTTAAAAGCAAAGCCACCAATACAACGATACAATCCAGGAAATAAAGAACATCATGCGGCCTAAATAGCCGAATCGCACTTTCACCCAGCCCACTTGCGACTTTTCCAGCACCTAGTATCGTATCGATGGTAAGAAAATCAGTGAACTCCTGATAATAAACGACGTTCGCAAAAAGCAAAATACTTAATAATAAGTAAATCAGATAGCCTGTAACATAAGCAGCTCTTGTTCTTCGGATAAACAAAAAAATCGATAAAAAGAGCATCGTTGTCGCTATCGGATTGATCAAAAGAATAAATACTTGTAAGGCATTATCTAACCGCAAATCAAAATCAATAAAGTAGGCGAATACGCTTTTTCCCCATAACAGCAATGTCAATAGTAGAAAGAAGCCGAAGCGTGCATTCATTTTAGCTTTGAGCATACAGAAACCTCTCTTAATCAGCTTTGTAATTAGTTTATTGTACCGAAGATTGAGTGGCTATGTAAAGGCTATCATAAATGCAACTTGCTAAATTTATAAAAAAAGCAATAGTGGATGGCGAAACAACAAATTATTTCCATCTTTTGAATTCTTTGCAGAAAAAAAAGAACGATAGGTTTTTTCTATCGTTCTTAACTTATGCTTCTTTGGGTTGCTGTTGATGCTCCTTAACGAAGGCTTTTGCTTCTCTATTGATCGTTTTGAGGTCGCAGCCCTGTTGCTTTGCGGCAAAAACACAGCCGCAGTAGCATTGACGATACACATCGTATTCCTTACACATTTCAATAGAGCGTTGATAGCCAGAATTCTTCTTAAAATCACTAGGCAGATAATGTGTATTGTAGATTTTTTGAATATCCATGCCGATTTGATTGATTAATTGACTATTTTTTTTCGGAGAGATCGTCAGAGCGCTACCGAAATAATCATATCCTCGTTCCAATGCTTCTTTTGCTGCTAAATCGAGGCGCATATTGAAACATGCAGTACAGCGTTTGCCGCCTTCAGGTTCTTCAGTTAGATTGTTTTGCTGCATAAATTGAATAAAGTCGTTTGGCTTATAATCATCAATAATCAGCTCCACATGATTGCCTGTCGCCGTGTTAAAATCATTGATAAATTTTTCTTGGACGAGCACACGTCGTTGGTATTCACTCTCTGGATGAATGTTTGAGTTGGAAAAGAAAATAGTTACATCTGCATGCTGAGTTAAAAATTCCAGTGTGTATGTACTGCAAGGCGCGCAACAAGAATGAATCAGAATACGTGGGCGAACCTTCTCTTTTTCCCACGCTTGAATCATTTTGTGAAGCACTCTATCATAATTTATTTTTTGATTGCTCATTTTTTCAACGATTTCCGTTGCATCAATTGTATTCATAAAATCACCTGAAGGTATTATAAGGGAAATGTCGTTAGAAGGAAAGCGGTGATAGGTAGTCTACTATCTTAAAACAAGCTAGATTAAACGTTAAAAGTCTCTTAGATGATTGAATTTTATCCATTATCAGTATAGTATATACTAGAAGGTATATACCGAATAGACTCATGAGAAATTAGCCTAGTCAAGGCATGAAAGAATCAGTATAGTGAAATTGATGAATAAAAACGAAATACATAAAGCGAATGAAGGAGAAAGTATGGAAGAGAAAAAATCAACAAAGGCAAAATTTGATCAAGTCTCCGCCGAAATTGAAAAACGCATTCACGAGGGTGTGTATGTCAGTTCGCAGAAATTGCCTTCTGAATACGATTTGGCAAAGGAATTTGACTGCAGCCGATTAACGATACGTAAGGCGATTGATGATTTAATCACTAAGAACATTTTAGTGAAACGACGAGGCAAAGGCAGCTATGTGATGTCACAGCCAAAAATTCAAAGCGGACGCTCCGGGCTGCAAGGCTTTACTGAAGCAGCGAAAGCTTATGGAAAAACCAGCAGCACAGAAGTTATCTCTTTCCAGCATGTTACCGAACCATCAGAAGAGATAATAAATGCCTTGCAATTAGAAGATGATCAGCCAATTTATGAACTTGTTCGGCGGCGAATTCTAGATAATGAACCAATGACGGTGGAAAAAATTTATTTATCCGAATATTATGTCAAGGGCTTAACCAAGGAGGACTTCAACGGCTCCCTATTCCAGCTATTAGAAGAAAAAACTGAGATTGCTTATTCCCATCAAGAAGTAGAAGCAATTTTAGTACGGCCAGAACTATCAAAACTTTTGGATGTGCCAATGGGTGATCCGTTGTTACAGGTTTATTCCGTAACCTATGCGTTAGATGCGACACCAATATTTTATGATATTTCATACTATCGATCAGATCGCTATGTATTTAAAACAACGCTGACTCGATACAACCACTAAACAAATACATTGTTGATAGAAACGAGGAGACTTCTCATGACCATTGATTTTAGAAGAGTGATTGAAGAAAAGAAAGAGCAGTTTTATCAGGATCTTGATCAGGTGATGCGAGTGGAGAGTGTGAAAGGGGAATCTGCAGAACACGCACCATTCGGTCAGGGACCAAAAGCAGCTTTAGAAACGGTTATGGCATTGGCCGAGACCTATGGTTTTAAGACCGCAATCGTCAATGATGCTGTTGGGTATGCGCAATGGGGGGAAGAGGAAGACTATATTGCTGTCGTAGGACACTTGGATGTTGTTCCTGCTGGGGAAGGCTGGACCTTTCCCCCCTTCAAATTGAGCAAAAAGGATCAGCGTTTTTATGGTCGCGGCATTTTAGACAATAAGGGCCCGATTTTATCCTGTTTGTTTGGATTGAAATTATTAAAGGATATGGATTTACCAGTAAAAAAAACCATTCGAATTGTCTTTGGAACCGATGAAGAAAGCGGCAGTTCAGATATCCCGCTTTATCTAAGTGAGGAACCAGCACCAGTGTTTGGTTTTACACCAGACTGTAAATATCCAGTAGTTTATGGCGAACGTGGAATTGTAAATTATGAGATTTTAACCTCATTTGCTGAGGAAATGCTGGAGCCTATAGGAGAATTTGTCGGGGATCAAGCAAGAGATCATGTGCCCGATGACTTATCGGTGAGGATCGACGGGGAAGAGGTTCGTGTTACAGGGAAAAGAGCTCCATCGAATGCGCCAGAGCTTGGGATGAATGCCATTACGTTATTAGCAGAAAAAATCAATCAGGAAAGACGACTTTCAGGAAAACTGCAAGAATACTTTTTATGGCTAGAAAAAAGTTTGGCGAACAAGCATTATGGGGAAGGACTTGGTATTGATTTTTCGGATACAGACAGTGGGAAACTAATGGTCACTCCTTATGAGCTGCTCAAAAAGGGGAATCAGTTGTCTCTTTCATTAGCCATTCGCTATCCAGTTTCTGTGACAGAAGCAGAGGTAACGAAAGCACTAGAAAAACATCTTCCACCTAAGAGTCAACTATCAGTGGTTCGCCGCATTCAAAGCAGTCATTTTCCAAAAAATGATCCGAACGTTCATGCTTTGTCAAAGATTTATGAAGACGTTACAAAGCTAGATGGGACGCCAGTAACAACTACAGGAGCCACTTACGCACGTTTTTTACCCAATATCGTCGCATTTGGGCCGTCATTCCCTGGACAAAAGGGGATTGCCCACAATCAAGATGAATATATGGATGAAGAAGATTTATTGCTGAATATGGAAATCTATATGCGTGCCATGTTAAAACTAATTGAATAAAACCAATGAGAGGCTGTGACATAAGTCTCAAAAAAAAGCACTAGAAACGACGTAAAAACGTCCTTTTCTAGTGCTTTTTGGGTAAAATAAAAGAGTACGGTAGCACCCGTACTCTAAATCATTCAATCCCCGAAAGGATCAAAATCATGCATACAAATTATAACATGAATCAACTCACTTTAGATATCACAACTTCTTATATTCCAAAAAAAGACAGCACTGCTTGGTTTATTAATGAACTCGTTGAATCTCTTGAAATCACGGATTCCTATCTTTTTGGTCGTCCCCGGAACTATGATTTGAGTGCGATGTTAAAACTGGTTCTTTTTGCCTATACCCGTAGTGTGTTTAGCAGTCGGAAAATTGAACAGTTGGCAGAAGAAAGCCTACCGGCTCGTTGGTTGACCCAAGAACAGATGCCTACCTATCGAACCATTGCCCGCTTTCGTGTTTCCAATGAGTTAGAAACATTGATCGAAAAAGGGGTGGATTCGTTGGTCCATTATTTAAGAGAGCGACAATTGATTAATGATTCGATTTTTATCGATGGAACGAAGCTCCTCGCAGATGCCAATAAATACAGTTTTGTTTGGAAAAAGACCACGCTCAACTATGACAAAATGAATCGTGAGCAGATCGTCTCTTTGATGTCTGAACTGAAAGAGGCACATTTAGCGAGTCACGTTCCTGAAGGAACCTCACTCACATTAGATATGATAGATGAAGTACTGACGAGGTTGGAAATACGGCTAGAAGAATTGGAACAAGAAGTACTTGAAACCAGAAAGGTTTCACCAAATCCAGCCAAACAGCAGCGCCGTTTATTAAAAGCACAAACACGAAAACTAAATGAACGGCGTGAAAAAATGGTCGATCATCAACAGCGCTTAGTTATTTGTGGTGCCCGCAATAGCTATTCAAAAACAGATAACGATGCCACATTTATGCGTGTCAAAGAAGATCCTATGCGCAATGGGCAATTAAAACCTGCGTTCAATCTTCAAATAGCCACCAGTAATCAGTTCATTTTGGGTTATGATGTCTATCAAAATCCAACGGATACCAAAACCTTTCCCACGTTTATAAAAAAATTGAACGTGGCGAATCGCCTCCCAATGCATATTGTCGCGGATGCAGGGTATGGTTCAGAACAAAATTATCGGTACCTTGAAGATGAACTACCGAACCACACTGCATTGATCCCTTACTCAACGATGTTGAAAGAACAGAGTAAGAAGTGGCAATCGGACGAACGAAAAGTGATGAATTGGACGTACAACGAACAAGAGGATTATTATCTTGATCCAAAAGGTGTTCGTTTTAATTTCAATGCGTACAGAACAGAGACGGATAAAGTCGATGGGTTTGTCCGAGATTTTAAAGAATACAAAGCAGAGAAATACACAGAAAACAAAGAAGTGATTCAAGAAGCGTTGACCCAAGGGGGAAATACACGCATCATTAAGGTCAATCCTTCGTTAGAATATTTTAAAGCCAAACAACGCACCTTGCTTTCAGAACCTGAAAATGGAAAAATCTACGCACAAAGAAAAATTGACGTAGAACCTGTTTTTGGATGGATGAAGGCTTGTTTGCATTTCACTCGGTACCATGTTCGAAGCATGGAAAAGGTGAAAAAGGAAACGGGCATCCTTATCATGGCATTGAATATGAGAAAGTTAGCGGCAATGAAACGGCTGGGCACCTTGGGTACATAGAAATTGGCGTCCATAAATCATTTACTGATTTATGGACGCCAATTTTTTCCTATTAAAGACTATGACTTATGTCACGGCCTCTTTTTCATGGCGTGATACTTTCTGGGAACAAAATAAAAAAAATTTAAATTTAGTATATACAAAACAGTATATACTATTTATAATGAGGTCAGATTTTTAAATGTAAACGGTAACGAGAGGGGCATGAAGATGGCGTGGGGAGCGATTGCCACATGGCGTATGGCGCACGATGGCGTAGTTGAAGCAATGCGATTATTAGAAAACAAAGCAAATGCAGGAGATGCTGTGGAGGCTTTAATCAAAACAGTGGAGGATTATCCCTATTATAAATCAGTTGGATTTGGAGGGCTGCCAAATGCGGAAGGTATCCTAGAAATGGATGCAGCCTTTATGAATGGAGACACGTTTGAAATTGGCGCGGTGGCGGGCATCACAGATGTAAAAAATCCAATTTCTGTCGCACGAAAATTGAGCAAGGATAAATTTAATAGCTTTCGCGTAGGTGAAGGGGCAACGAAATATTCAATGCTGGAGGGGTTTGAAAGAAAAAGTATGCTGACGGAGCGTGCTCATAAAATATGGGAGAAGCGTTTGAAAGAAATTCAGGAAAACAATTTGAACCCTTACGACGGTCACGATACAGTCGGAGCTATTACATTGGATCAAATGGGCACCATGACTGCGGGAACCTCTAGCTCGGGACTCTTCATGAAAAAACCGGGGCGTGTAGGAGATTCACCATTATCTGGTTCTGGTTTTTATGTAGATAGTGAAATTGGCGGCGCGGCCGCGACAGGGTTAGGAGAAGATTTAATGAAGGGCTGCTTATCCTATGAGATCGTTCGATTGATGGGAGAAGGTCTAAAGCCACAGGCTGCCTGTGATCAAGCGGTTTATGAATTCCATGATAAATTAACGGCGCGTTATGGAAAAGCTGGCGCCTTCTCATTGATTGCGATGAACAAAGAAGCCGAATGGGGCGTAGCGACGAATGTTGAATTCACCTTTAGCGTTGGAAATGATCACGAAGAACCGCAAATTTTTATCGCTAATATGGGGGCAGAGCATACTACTATTATTGAGCCAATTACACAAGATTGGCTAGACGCTTATGAAAAACGGATTAAGGCACCAATTGTATAAAAAAATTTAGGAGAGTGAATACTATGAGTAAAAAACAAATTTATCTATTTTGTGATGCAGGAATGTCCACAAGTATTATGGTCAATAAAATGATGGAGGTTGTAAATAAACATAACATGCCTCTTCAAATCACTGCTTTTCCGGTCGCACGGTCACAAGAAGTTGTTGAAAAGGAAAAACCTGTGGCTATTCTTTTAGGTCCACAAGTAAAATTTCTATTGGAAAAAACCAAGGAGCAATTCGCACCATTAGGCATACCCGTCGCTGTAATCGCTCCAGAGATTTACGGGATGATGGATGGCGAAAAAGCGATGAAAGAAGTTTTGAAATTAATTAAACAAAATAAAAAATAGTACCTGATTGATTGGAGGAAAAAAAGATGCAGAAGTTTTTAAACTGGTTGGAAAAAGTTTTGACCCCATTGGCTAAAATTATCGGGGAAAATAAATATTTGATTGCGATTCGTGACGGATTTTTGATTTCCACGCCATTATTAATTGTTGGTTCTTTTTTCTTATTACTGGCGAACTTTCCAATTCCTAATTGGAGCAACATCATTACTCCAATTTTAGGAAGCAACTGGGAATCGTTGATGTCTGTTCCTGCGTCAGCCAGTTTTGATGTCATGACGATTTTAGCTGTCGTTGGAATTGCCTATAGCTTGGGACGTCAATTGGACATTGATGCGATACAATCCGGTGCGTTAGCTCTAGTATCTTTCTTCATTTTGACCCCTTTTACAACCCAATTTACGCCAGAAAACAGCACACAGGTTTTTGATGTTACTAGCTTACCGCTGAAATGGATGGGTTCAAGTGGTTTGTTTTTAGGGATGATTATTGCTTTAGTATCTACACGAATTTTTGCAGCAGTTATTCATCGCGGCTGGACGATCAAAATGCCTGAAGGGGTACCACCAACCGTAGTAAAATCCTTTGAAGCATTAATTCCGAGCTTTGTGGTTGTGACGATTATGTTTGTGATCAACTGGCTAGTTTCATTGACTCCAATGGGGAATTTGCAGGATGTCATCTTTAAGTTTTTACAAACGCCTTTACTAAGTTTAGGAAACACTTTAGGCGCCATGATTATTGCTTATCTGTTTTTACATTTCTTCTGGTTCTTTGGTATCAATGGAAGCAGCGTGGTAGGTGCGGTATTTAATCCCGTTTTACGTGCGCTGTCAGTTGAAAACATGCAAGCCTTTAAAGATGGACACCCAATTCCAAATATCATCACAGGGCAATTTCAAGATATGTTCGCAACATTTGGCGGTGGCGGCTCCACCTTATCATTGATTATTGTGATGGTCATATTCTGTAAGAGTCAGCGGGTAAAAAAATTGTCTCAATTATCACTAGTACCCAGTATTTTCGGAATCAATGAACCGATTATCTTTGGATTGCCGATTGTCTTGAATCCGATTCTTCTAATTCCTTTTGCACTTGTTCCTACTATTAATATTATTATTTCTTACTTCGCTATGGATTGGGGAATCGTTCCTTATACAAACGGGATTCAGCTACCATGGACGACACCGCCGATTATTTCTGGCTTCTTAGTTAGTGGCTGGCAGGCGTCTGTCTTGCAGGCATTACTGATTGTTTTGGGTATGGCAATTTATTATCCCTTCATTAAAGTATTAGACGATCAATATTTACGAGAAGAAAAAGAAGCAGAAGAACTTGATGCAGAAGAAATCGACTTTGATACGTTTGATTTTGACGAGATCTAAGATAATCGAAAAGCTAAAAGTATGCCAGTAACTTGTAACGAACAAAGCACCATGAAAAGATAGTAAAAAGTCAGTAGGACGGATTTATTTTTACATGTAGAAGGGATTTTTGACAATGAATGACGAGCAACTACAAATAGTGATGGGCTTAATCATGAATGCAGGAAATGCAAAGGGGGAGGCAGTTGCAGCATTAGCCGCCGCAAAGAGCAATGATTTTACTGAGGCGGAAAAACGAATGACTGCTGCAAATGAAGCATTGGTGGAGGCGCACAACACTCAGACAGGTTTATTGACTGCCGAAGCCAGCGGGAACAATGCCGAAGTCACATTACTAATGGTGCATAGTCAAGACCATTTAATGAATGCTATCTCCTATATCGGATTAACACAAGAATTAATCGATGTTTATAAGCGATTAGCCGAATCAGATAAATAGTCTTTCAAGAAGATAACTTAAAAAAAGTATATGCCTAATTAAAAAGCGTTCGATCAAATACGATCGAGCGCTTTTAATAATCATTCGGGTAGTGTACGACAATAAATTTCACGACATTACTTGTTTGGTTATCCCAGTTATGATCAATCGTAGAGAAATAATGAGCAGAATCGCCAGGATAGAGCTGGTACGTTTTATCTTCAATCACCAGAGTCAAAATTCCCTCCAAAACGTAAACAAATTCTTCGCCCTGATGGGGATAAGTAGTAGGTAATTCTCGTCTTTCATGAGGCATAATCTCAATCATTTTCGGAGCAATTTTTTTATCCTGAGGCGTTCGACTCAGTTGCTTGTAGATCATGTTGTTCAATTCATGGATTACCGGCTGATCGTACCCACGTATGATGGGTTCTACTTCTGTTTCTTCTTCAAAAAAATAATTCATTCGGACTTCAAATAAAGCAGCGATTGTTGATAAATGTTCCACTGCAATAGTAGTAATTCCTCGTTCGAATTGAGACAAGAAGCCCGTTGATAATCCAGTCGCTTCGGAAAGCTGCTTAAGAGTCATTCCCCGTTCATTGCGCAGACTTTTTACTTTTTCACCGATATTCATTCATTTACTCCCTTACATCTTTTTAGCTATTTTTAGTATACCCGAAAAAAGATTAAATTCCTAACCATCATTTCAATGAAAAATACAGATAAAAAAAGCCGAAATTTTCATTATTGTGAATTAAGCGCTTGCAAGTGCTGACGAAGGACTTTATAATGAGAGATGGGAGGGAAGCACGTGAAAAAGCCTACGATATTTAATATACAAAAATTTTCGACCCATGACGGGCCAGGTATTCGTACAACGATTTTTTTCAAAGGGTGTCCCATCAGATGTGAATGGTGTCACAATCCAGAGAGCCAAGTGTTTGCACCAGAGGTTATGCTGAATAAATATGGGAAAGAGGAGCTGATTGGAAAAGAGTACTCCATCCGCGAATTGGTAAAGAAAATTCAAGCAGATCAAATTTTTTATGATCAATCTGGCGGAGGAGTGACATTTTCCGGTGGAGAAGTGATGGCGCAAAATATGGATTACGTCATCGAGCTTGCGAGTGAATGCCAACGATTGGGGATTTCTGTAGCAATCGATACGTGTGGTGTTGCACCAACTGAGAATTATCGCCAGATTTTACCTTATACGGATTTATTCTTGTATGATCTAAAGTTCATAAATTCACATGATCACCAACTATATACCGGTGCAGGGAATCAATTGGTTTTAGAGAATTTACGTTTCTTATCGGAGCAGCAGGCAGAGATAAATTTACGCTTGATTTTATTAGACGAAATTAATGCAGAGGAAGTGGATGCGAAAGCAATCATCGATTGGTTAACAATTGAAAAAATTCACGTGAGTGAAATATCACTCCTTCCATATCATGATTTCGGTCGGGATAAGTATGAGCGCTTGAAGCGGGTTTGTACACAAAATTTTATCAAACCTGCGGATGAAAAAGTAGAAATGGTAAAAAAAGTCTATCAAGAAGCTGGCTATCAAGTGACGATCGGCGGCTAAAAATAGTTTAAAACAGGAGGAAAAGCAATGACTGAATTAACACTGGAACCAACAAGAAGGGGAAGTACAGAGCGCATCAAACGATTGCGGGAAATCAGTGACAAAGAATGTACACCGAGTATTTCGATGGAACGGGCCGTTTTGCTGACTGAAGCATACAAAAAGTGGGAAGGCAAAGTTTCCGCACCGGTTTTACGTGGGTTGGCATTCAAGTATATTATGGAAAATCGAACGAACTACATTGAAAAAGGCTCACTGGTTCTCGGTGAAAAGGGAGACAAACCTTGGGCGGCTCCGACTTTTCCTGAGCTATGCTGTCACACGTTAGAAGACTTCGATAATATGCACAATCGTGAAAAAGTTTTCTTCCGTGTAAGCGAAGAGGATCGTCGAATCCAAGAAGAGGTAATCATTCCTTATTGGCATGATCGTGCGATGATGACACGGATGAATCGTTTATTACCGGAAGAATGGCATCTATTGTTTGATGCAGGGTTGTATACAGAGTTTTTGATGCAGCGGGGACCAGGCCACACTGTAGCTGATGGAAAAATGTATCAAAAAGGGTTCGCCGATTTTAAAGCAGACATTCAACAAGAAATTGATCAACTAGATTATAACAACGATATGGAAGCGTTAAATAAACGAGAAGAATTAGAAGGAATGAAATTAGTCTGCGAAGGCATGATCATTTATGGGAAACGTTATGCCCAACAATGTCGCGATCTAGCTGAAACTGAAACAGATCCACAGTGGAAACAAGAATTGCTGGAGCTAGCTGAGGTCTGCGATGTCGTACCTGAACACGCACCGCAAACCTTCCGTCAGGCGATTCAAATGTATTGGTTCACTCATATCGGCGTGACTGTGGAAATGAATAATTGGGATGCTTATTCTCCTGGAAAGTTAGATCAGCATTTAGAACCGTTTTATGAAAAAGATATTGAAGAAGGGCGTTTGACTAGAGAAGAAGCTCGAGAATTATTAGAAAATCTATGGATTCAGTTTAATAATCAGCCAGCACCACCTAAGGTAGGCATTACGCTAAAAGAAAGTGCGACCTACACCGACTTTTGTAATCTCAATACAGGAGCATTACGCCCCGATGGAACGAGCGGGGTGAGTGATGTCAGCTATCTGATTCTAGAAGTAATGGATGAAATGAAGCTGCTTCAGCCAAGTTCAAATGTTCAGATTTCTCGCAAATCACCTGAGAAATTTTTACGTGAGGCGCTAAAAGTTTCTCGCAAAGGCTGGGGACAGCCTGCGATGTACAATTCAGAAGCCATCTTGGCTGAATTAAGCTATTTAGGAAAATCGGTGGACGATGCCAGAGAAAGCGGTATTTGTTCAGGCTGTGTAGAGGTTGGTGTAGCAGGTAAAGAAGCCTATGTGTTGACGGGTTACCTTAATATTCCGAAAGTATTTGAATTAGCAATGAATCGTGGTTACGATCATTATACGGATAAGCAAGTAGGAATCAATGTAGGAGATTTCACGAAAATGAAAACCTACGAAGAAGTCTTTGAAGCTTTCCATAAAGAATTGCAGTATGTAGTGGATGTGAAAGTCGCTGGGAATAATATGATTGAAAGAATGTACATGGAATTCATGCCAGTTCCTTTACTTTCAGTGATGTCTGATGATTGCATTTCAGTTGGTAAGGACTATAATGCTGGTGGTGCTCGTTACAACACAAGCTACATTCAATGTGTGGGGATTGCAACGATCACTGACTCATTAGCCGCGATAAAACACAATGTGTTTGAAGAAAAAACGATGACGATGCAGGAATTATTAGATGCATGCGAAGCGGATTTCGAGAACTATGATGAAATCTATGACAGAGTGTATAATGAAACACCTAAATATGGGAATGATGATGAATATGTAGATACTCTACTACGGGATGTAGCAGAATCTCTGCAGGAAGTAATCGCTGGACGTCCAACGCCGAAAGGATCGAAAACAGTGGTTGAATTCTTACCGACGACTTGTCACGTATACTTCGGTCAAGTCATGGAAGCTTCACCAAATGGTCGACATAAAGGGATTCCATTACCAGATGGTATTTCACCAGAAAAAGGGGCTGACCGCAATGGACCGACGGCGGTAATCAAATCGGCCTCGAAAATCGATCAAACCAAAACAGGCGGGGCTTTATTGAATCAGAAGTTTACTCCTAGTGTAGTAGCAGGGGAAGATGGAATTACCAATATGGCCTCACTGGTTCGTAGTTACTTTGCTTTAGATGGGCACCATATTCAATTCAATGTAATCAACCGTGAAACCTTGCTAAAAGCGCAAAAGCATCCGAAAGAGTATGAGAACCTGATTGTACGCGTCGCAGGATACAGTGATTACTTCAATAATTTGGAGAAAGCCTTACAGGATGAGATCATCTCAAGAACCGAGCAGGCGTTTGGTTAAAGAATCGTTTTATTAAGTCAGAGAAAAAAATTCTCTGACTTTTTTTATGCAGATTTTTATTAACTTTGTAATTCAGATTAAATAAAAAAACAGAGAACCCTTTCAAAACAGAACAAAAAAACTTTTAGGTAAAACTGATTTATTTTTTAGGAAAAATAGGATGTGTTGAGGACAAATAAATGAATCGGCAATCTCATATATTTAGAAGAGACATATAATGTGAAAACAATAACTTTTAAAAAGTTATTAGGATAACAAGGGATAAATTAGAAAGAAATTTTGCCTTGGAAAATAAATTTGAAATATTAAAATATAAAATAAATAACGAAAAAATTGAATTTAAAACGGATTGCATAGTTAGGTAAATGCTGGTAGAATGGGTTTCGAAAGATAAAGTCGTTTGTCGACAATCGACCTTAATGATCAGTATTACAATAGTTGTAGGTTTTGAATAGTAGGATCTATGCATGTTCGTTTGGTCACAATATTTGCGGACTACTGCCTTTTTAGTAAGCGCTAACATGGGAGGGGATTGAAATTTTATCGTATTTTATTAAGAAAGGGATGAAGGAGAATTATGCAAGTGTATGACGTTATTATCATCGGGGCTGGACCAGCAGGCTTGTCAGCAGCAATTTATGCGGGTCGGGCGAGACTAAAAACATTACTTATTGAAAAAGGAAAGGATGGCGGACAAATTATCCTGACTTCTGAGATTGAAAATTATCCTGGAAGTCTCGAAAAAGAATCTGGACGTTCACTGATTCAGCGGATGACTGAGCAAGTCGCATCATTTGGTGTTGAACGAGTCTCTGATACAATCACCGAGGTACATTTAGCAGAAGACACAAAAGTCATCAAAGGGAAAAAAGATGACTATCATGGGCGTTCGATCATTATAGCTACAGGAGCATTCCCTCGGCCCATCGGCTGTGAGAACGAAAAAGATTTCATGGGCAAGGGACTATCATATTGTGCGACCTGCGATGCTGCTTTTTTTGAAGATATGGAAGTTTTTGTCATAGGTGGCGGAAATTCCGCTGTGGAAGAAGCCATGTTCTTATCTACCTTTGCACGCAAAGTAACCATCATTCAAAATTTGGCTGAGCTTACCTCGGATGCAATCGCAGTTGAACAGGTGATGGCTAATGAGAAAATTCATTATGTTTACAATTCTGTAGTAGAAAGCCTTGAAGGTGACGGTATTGTTGAAGCTATCACGATTCGAAATACAGAAACAAATGAAACGACCCGCTTCGAAGCGGACGAAGAAGATGGGCTGATCGGCATTTTCAGCTTTATTGGTTATTTACCTCAGTCGAAAATCTTTGAATCTAAGGTTGAAATGGAAAGCGGCTATATTAAAACCGATGAAAAAATGGCAACGAGTGTTCCAGGTGTGTATGCGGCAGGAGACGTTCGTGTGAAAAATGTGCGACAAGTTGTAACTGCTAGTGGTGATGGTGCAACAGCAGCAGTTGCAGTGGAGAAGTATTTGCGTCATTAATAATTTTTATTGAAAAGTGGAGTAGAAATTTGGATAGGGAGTGTTAAGCGATGAAAGTTTTAGATAAAAAGAACTTTGAAACAGAGGTGTTACAAAGTGAAGGAACAATGTTGGTGGATTTCTTTTCAGAAGGCTGCGAGCCATGCCAGGCCTTGATGCCAAGTATTGAAGAATTCGCTGAAAAATATGGAGAGAAATTACCATTTGCAAAACTAGATACTGCAAAAGCAAGAAGAGTGGCTATCGGCCAAAAAATTCTTGGTATCCCAGTGATTGCGGTTTATAAAGAGGGTGAGAAAATCGAAGAGTTGGTCAAAGATGATGCTACACCTGAAAATGTAGAGGCAATGATTCAAAAGTATATTTAACGGGAAGTCCCGATTAAATAATAAAAAACAAGGAGGAAATATTATGTTGCTGAAAGACAAAAAAGTAATCATCCTCGGCGACAGAGACGGTGTTCCTGGTCAAGCCATTGAAGAATGCGTGAAACCATTAGGCGCAGATGTAGTGTTCTCATCCACAGAATGCTTCGTCTGAACGGCCGCGGGAGCGATGGATCTGGAAAATCAAAAGAGGGTCAAAGAGTTTACAGAGGAGTTTGGTGCGGAGAACATTGTTGTTCTTCTTGGCGCATCAGAAGGTGAAGCTGCTGGATTAGCAGCTGAGACTGTAACTTTAGGCGACCCTACGTATGCCGGTCCATTAGCAGGAGTCCAGTTAGGACTTGACGTATATCATATCGTTGAACCAGAAATCAAAGAAGTAATCGACTCTGAGCTATACGAGGAACAAGTTGGGATGATGGAAATGGTATTAGACGTTGACGATATCGTTGACGAGATGTCTTCGATTCGAAGTCAGGCAAGTGAATAGATTCAATGTACAGCTTTTATGATACTGGACATTGATTTGTTCAGTATCATTCCACAATTTTGAAAAGAAAGGATGTTTCTATGTATAGCGTATTGAAAGGGTCGAGTTATTTTCTGGCGCATACGCCAGATATGGTAGTACACAATGGCACTACTCAAACACTTCAAAGAAAAATTGATCCTGATTCAGAATACTTAAAAAGCATAACGAAACACTTAAGAGATTACGAGGCTTGTGTGTCTTATCCACCTAACCAAGTCTATATTGGCAATATGACACCCGAAGAACTCGAAACAATTGAAACACCTTGGTATAACAAAAAGACTGATGAAAAACGTCAGGGAACATTTGGCGAAATCATGCCCGAAGATGAATTTATCGGCATGATGAAGTATGTCGATGTTTTTGACTTGGTGAAATTGGCTGATGATTTCAGCAAGGCAGTAAAAAATAAGTTGGCAAAGCATCCATTATTGGATGAGAAGATCGTGGAAAAGCTGGCAGAGGAGGTTTCTTTCGAAGAAATCTCGGGTTTCATCGAAAATGAGAAGGCTGAACCAATTTATTTTAATGGAGAGATAGTCGGCTGTGTAAAAGCTGCTCATAATTTAGACGAAACTTTATTTGCTCATGTTATTTTTGAAAATCTTGTCTCCAAAGCTTCTTGTACAATGGCGATTTTACATTTGCTTCAACAGACGGGGATCAATAAAACGGATATTGAATATGTTTTGGAATGTTCTGAAGAAGCCTGCGGCGACATGAATCAGCGCGGGGGCGGGAACTTTGCAAAAGCAGCAGCGGAAATGGCTGGCTTGGAAAATGCAACAGGCAGCGATGTTCGCGGTTTTTGTGCTGGCCCGACCCATGCACTGATTCAGGCGGCATCTTTGGTGAAATCTGGAGTATTTAAAAATGTAATCGTTTGCGCGGGCGGATCGACGGCGAAATTAGGGATGAACGGGAAGGATCATTTAAGTAAAGATATTCCAATCTTAGAGGATTGCGTCGCAAGCTTCGCAGTATTGATTTCCGAAAATGACGGTGTTAGCCCAGAGTTGAACATTGATATTGTGGGACGGCATACTGTTGGCACTGGGGCTTCTCCACAAAAAGTGATTTCCTCCTTGACGAGCATACCATTAGAGAAGGCAGGGTTAAAACTAACGGACATTGATAAGTACTCTGTAGAAATGCAGAATCCAGATATTACAAAACCGGCAGGTGCAGGGAATGTACCTGAAGCAAATTACAAAATGATCGGTGCTCTGGCAGTAATGAAAGGTCAGATACAAAAAGCTGACCTCCCGGATTTCGTCAAGCAACACGGAATGGTTGGTTGGGCACCAACGCAAGGTCATATTCCTTCTGGTATTCCGTATTTAGGCTTCGCTCAAAAAGATATTCTTTCCGGTGAGATCAACCGAGCGATGTTTGTAGGAAAAGGGAGTCTATTCTTAGGACGAATGACTAATTTGTTTGACGGTATATCCTTCGTGATTCAAAAAAATAGTGGGAAACAGGAAGAGTCAGTTTCTGAAGCACAAATTAAGCAAATGATTGGTGAATCTTTACGAGATTTTGCGAATCATCTTGCTGGAAAGTTGGAGGAATAACTCTATGGCCGGAAAAGAGACAAAACAGATGATCGCTGATGTGTTTCAAGAGCTCGCGGATACACTAGAAACTGGTCGAAGTGTTTCATCAACAGTAGCCTTGACTGCTTTAGGCAGTGAGCATGACGAAGCAGAATTGGTCGAAGCAGCAAAAAATGCCGCGGACAAAGGTATCTCTGTGAAGGTTATCGGAACACGAAAAATTGATTATTCAGGGATTGAAAGCTGCTTAGTTTCAGACGCGGATGAAGGGCATAAAAAGCTAGAAGCGCTTTTGGCAGAGGGAATAGTGGATGCGGGGGTAACGATGCACTATTCATTTCCAATCGGTGTTTCTACTGTTGGTCGTGTTATTACTCCGGCTAAGGGAAAGCATATGTATCTGGCAACGACTACAGGTACATCCGCTTTGAATAGGGTAGAAGCATTAGTGAAGAATGCCTTATATGGCATTATCACAGCCAAAGCCTGTGGTGTTGCAGAACCAACCATAGGTTTATTGAATATTGACGGTGTACGCCAGGCGGAGCTTGTCTTAAAGCAGCTAGCAGAAAATGGTTATCCGATTCATTTTGCGCAGTCTAATCGCAGTGATGGCGGAGCAATCATGCGTGGAAATGATTTGCTTGCTGGAACTTGCGATGTCATGGTGATGGATTCTCTGACGGGAAATATTTTACAAAAAATCTTTTCTTCCTATAATACTGGTGGCAATTATGAAGCTCTGGGGTTTGGGTATGGACCTGGTGTAGGAGAGGAGATGGATAAATTGATTATGATTGTTTCCCGTGCATCAGGTGCGCCAGTGGTGAGTGGTGCAATCGAATTTGCAGATGAGCTGATTCGCGGAGACTTTATCCAGATCCAAAAAACGGAATTTGAAAAGCTGAAAGGAGCATCATTGGATGCATTATTAAAGGGAGTTCAAGCGCAAAAAGAAGAAGTACAAGAAACCGTTGCTCAACCTGAGAAAGAGATTGTTACCGAAGAGATTCATGGGGTTGAAATTCTTGATCTTGAGGATGCGGTTCAACAGTTGTGGAAGCATGGAATTTACGCTGAGAGCGGTATGGGGTGTACGGGGCCAGTGGTAATGATTGCAGAAAAACGTTTGTCAGAGGCTAAGAATATTTTGGCAGATTCAGGATATATAGGACGCTGACTTTGTCCGAAAGGATGGAAAAGAATCCATTCAGATATTAATAGAGGCAATTAGGGGCTCTAGAAGAGCTGCATGAAATGAGAAGGGAGCAAGCAAATGAAATTAGATATCGCAAATTTTCATGTTAAAGATATTCAATTCGGTGAAAAAACGGAATATGTCGATGGAATTTTGACTGTAAATAAGAAGGAAGCGTTAGACGTTGTTTTTGAAGATGAACATATTACTGAAGCAGATTTGCATATTGTAAAGCCAGGTGATGAGGTCCGATTAGTTCCTGTGAAAGAAGCTGTAGAACCTCGTTATCGCGTGGGCGGCGGTCCTGTATTTCCTGGTGTAACAGGAAAACTAATGCAGGCAGGTGATGGTGTCACGCATGCTTTAAAGGAGATGAGTGTTTTAGTGGTCGGTCAACATTGGGGTGGGTTCCAAGATGGATTGATTGATATGAGCGGTGAAGGTGCGAAGTATACGTATTATTCTCAATTAAAAAATGTCGTGCTGGTGGCAGATACTGATGAAGAGTTTGAATGGCGTGAGCAGCAAAAGAAAAACCATGCGTTACGTTGGGCAGGTATGCGTTTAGCAGAATATCTTGGCGCTTGTACAAAAGGCTTAAAATCAGATGAAGTTGAAACCTATGAATTAGCACCGATTACGAAGCGCGAGGCGGCGGTGAACAAATTACCAAGTGTGGTTTTTGTTTTACAGCCGCAATCGCAAATGGAAGACAGTGGCTATAACGATTTGAACTATGGTTGGGATTGCAATTTAATGTTACCAACATTTATGCATCCCAATGAGGTGTTGGATGGTGCGATGATTTCCGGTTCGTTTATGCCATGCTCATCAAAGTGGTCTACGTATGATTTTCAGAATTTCCCTATGATCAAACGCTTATACGAAGAGCATGGTAAAACAATCAATTTTCTAGGAATCATTATGTCGAATCTGAATGTTGCCTTGGAGCAGAAAGAGCGTGCGGCTTTGTTTGTTGCCCAAATGGCTAAAAGTTTAGGGGCTGACAGTGCAGTAGTTGCTGAAGAAGGTTATGGGAACCCGGATGCTGATTTCACTGCTTGTTATGTAGCTTTGGAAGATGCCGGAGTAAAAACGATTGGGTTAACCAATGAATGTACCGGTCGCGATGGAGCGAGTCAACCACTGGTATCTATGGATGAAAAATGTGACGCAATTGTATCAACAGGAAATGTTTCTACTTTGATCGAACTACCTCCAATGAAAACTGTATTGGGAGAATTAGAAGCCTTGGCACGTGATGGGCTTTCTGGCGGATGGGCCAATGATGAGATTTTAGGTGCTTCAGTAAAACCTGATGGATCGATCATCATGGAAAATAATGCTATGTTCTGCGGAGATCAAGTCGTTGGTTGGTCGACAAAAACGATGGTGGAATTCTAAGGATAGTTTATTGATAAGAGGCTCTTTCCATTGAAAAAAGGAGGAAAAACATGAAAGCGATTTTATATATTAATCAGTTTTTCGGTCAGATCGGCGGAGAGGAATTCGCTGGTCACGAACCTGAAATTCGAGAAGGGATTGTTGGACCTGGAATGGCCTTTGCAAAGGCCTTGAAGGATGAGGTTGAGATCACTCATACGGTTATTTGCGGAGACAATTTTATGGGTTCAAAGACAGAGGAAGCGATTGAACGAATTCTAGGATTTTTAGACGACAAAGAATTTGATCTCTTCTTTGCCGGACCAGCATTTCGTGCAGGACGTTATGGTGCAGCCTGTGGACATATTTGTTCGGCAGTTCAAAAGAAATTCGGGGTTCCAGCAATTACTTCGATGAATGAAGAAAATCCTGGTGTCGAGATGTATCAGAAGGAAATGTATATTTTTAAAGGCGGTGCTAGTGCGGCAGCGATGCGAAAAGATGTCGCAAAAATGACCGAATTTTCGTTGCGGTTGTTGTATGGAGAAAAACTTCATTCGGCAGAACAGGAAGGATATTTTGGACGCGGTATTCGCGATCAAATTTGGCTAGATCCGCCGATTCCTGCGACTGATCGTGTCATCAATATGCTGCTGAAAAAAATAAAAGGGGAAGAATACCAGTCGGAATTGGTGATTCCAAAATCCGAACGGGCACCTATTGCTCCAGCTATTCCAACAGAAGAGCTGGCAAAAATCAAAGTAGCATTGGTTACTTCTGGGGGGATTGTTCCCGTTGGAAATCCTGACCGAATTCAATCGGCTTCGGCAACCAAATGGGGGAAATATAACGTGGATTCAATGGACAAGCTGAAAAAAGGCGAGTTCATGACGATCCACGCTGGATTTGATCCAGCCGCAGCGAATGATGATCCTAATGTGGTTCTGCCGTTGGATGTCATGAAGGAATACGCAGAGGAAGGAAAAATTGGTGGGGTTTATCCATATTTTTATGCAACAGTTGGAACAGGAACCACTCAAGCAGAAGCTACTCGGATGGGACAAGAAATCGCACAAGAATTGATTGAAGATGGTGTTAAGGCCGTTATACTCACCTCTACCTGAGGCACCTGTACTCGTTGCGGTGCAACGATGACCAGAGAAATTGAAAAAGCCGGAATTACGATCGTTCAAATGGCGAACTTGATTCCAGTTGCTCGTACAGTAGGCGTGAATCGCATTGTACCAACCATCTCAATTCCTTATCCTTTGGGAGATCCAGCCACACCGAAAGAGGTTCAGCATGCTCTTCGATATCATCGTGTTGGTGTCGCTTTAGATGCTTTGTCAACTGAAATCGAAGAACCTCGACTCTTTGAAGTGAAAATTTAACAGTTAAATGACGAGCCGCACTGCCGGCTCGTCTAATAAAAACTTTGAAGAGGAGAGTTTATATGAAAAAAAATATCGTTTTTTATGTTTCTCTTTTAATTACTGCTGTGATCGTTCTAGTTGGTTTGATTGCGCCCGAACCATTTGCACTAGCGATGAACAATACAAAAGCCTTTTTAGTTGATACGTTTGGCTGGTTCTATTTGATTGCTATGTTTGCTTTCGTTGTTTTTTCATTGCTTATTGCGTTTAGCCGATTTGGAAAAATAAAACTAGGACCTGATGACTCTGTTCCTGAATACAGCAACCGTTCGTGGTTTGCGATGTTGTTTGGCGCAGGAATGGGAATTGGACTGGTTTTTTGGGGTGTCGCAGAGCCGTTGAATCATTTTACTACGTTTGGCGGAACCGAAAAAGCTGCGGATTTAGCCATGCAGAAGTCCTTTTTACATTGGGGATTTCATCCTTGGGCTGCTTATTCAATTATTGGCATGGCCTTAGCTTATTTTCAATTTAGGAAAAAGACGCCAGGTTTAATTAGCAGCATTTTTCTACCAATTTTAGGAGAAGAGGGTGTCAGAGGCCCTATTGGAAAACTTATTGATATTTGTGCTGTCTTTGCGACTGTAGCTGGTATCGCTACGTCACTTGGTCAAGGAACGCTGCAGATTAATTCGGGCTTGAACTATCTGTTTGATATCCCGACAACGCGACTGGTGCAAATCGTGATTATTGTTGTTTTGACAGTTATATATACTTGGACAGCGGTTAGTGGTATTGATAAAGGGATTAAGCTGTTATCGGATATCAATTTGTTTTTAGCGGTTGCACTTCTTTTAGGCGCTTTTTTAGTGGGACCAAAAATTATGTCATTGAACATTTTTACTAATTCTTTTGGCGGTTATATCAATAATATTGTATCAGAAAGCTTTTCGATCAATCCATTTGGTGACAATTCGTGGCTTGGTTCATGGACTATTTTTTACTGGTCGTGGTGGATTGCCTGGGGTCCTTTTGTAGGAACGTTCATTGCCAGAATTTCCAAAGGAAGAACCATTAAAGAGTTTGTTTTAGGAGTAATTGTTGCGCCATCGATGGTTTCCTTTGTTTGGTTTTCAATCTTTGGTAGTTTAGGCCTGAACCTGAAGATGGAGATTATCAACAAGGCCAAGGAAGTGACGGAAACTGCACTTTTCGTGGTCTTTGCTGAATATCCTTTGGGTATGTTTTTCTCAATAATTGCGATTTGCCTGCTGTGTACTTTCTTTATCACTTCAGCTAACTCAGGAATCTTTGTATTGTCAATGTTTTCTTCAGAGGGTGACTTGAACCCTGGTAACGACAAGAAGATTTTGTGGGGAGTGATTCAAGCTTTGTTAGCACTGGTTTTGCTGATGACAGGCGGATTGGATGCGCTGCAAACCTGCTCGATCGTAGCGGCCTTGCCATTAACAGTAATCATGCTGCTGTGTGCAGTCTGTCTGGTGAAGGCTTTGATGCAGGAAACGAGAAAGCAAGCAGAATGATTACCTCTACTTAATTGATGAACTGATAACAGATCAAACCAACATGTGAATTTAAACACAAACGTGGCTATCAGGTTGCTGAAAGTGGATTCTCAGCGAGACTGAAGTGAATGAAGCGATCAAATGCCGAACGACAAGAGACTTAGTAAAGGCTTTCTGATATAATTAGTTGGATATATCGGAAGGGGAGCTGATTTATTTATGGATATTATGCCTAGATACGAAAAACAGAGTTTGAGCGATATGGTCGTATCTTATGTTAAAAATCGAATCTTGTCGGGGACATTAAAAGGCGGCGATCGATTAATTGAAACGGATATCTCAAATCATTTTAATATTAGCCGAGCTCCGGTAAGGGAAGCCATGCGTATCTTGAATGAACAGGGATTGATTACATTTTCTCCCCGTAAAGGAAACCATGTGATTGAAATGGAACCGGCTGAAATAATGGAAGTTTTTGAAATTCGAACGTCACTTGAAACGCAGATTTTAAGAAAAATCTTACGAAATCAAATGATTAAGGAAGAAGATTTTCAACAGTTGACTGAAATCGCGATGGAAATGAAAGATGGAGAAAACCGCTGTCGCAATGAAGAGGATAAGGTCTTTTTATTGAATACGCTAGATATTTCATTCCATAAATACCTTTGGGAGTTGTCTGGGAGTGTAAGAAGGGCTCAAATTCTGGAGAGTTTATTCTATCAATTACTCATCGCCATGAATGAAGATTTGTCTTCATTGGGAATCCTTGAAAAGAAATCGGAAGAACATCTAGCGTTTGTGGAGGTTTTGCAGAAGAATGAGCTACCTTTAGTGGTCCGCGCGTTCCATAAGCATATACAAGACTATGTGCGAGCAACTTTACCAGAAGAAGAACAAAACTTCTGTTTGGATTGTTAAAACAGTGAGTCTCCTTGCCTGTTTCTGAGTTTTGGAGGAAATATGACAAATAAAATAAAGGTTTGGACCAAACAACATAGCGCTATTTTGGATGTGTTGGAGAAAAAAGGTCGATATATTGTGAAAAAAGAGTATATCGAACAAAAAATGGAAGACCACAGCGGTCTTTATTTAAGTGTCTATGAATGGTATGTTCATGCGGCCTCACATTTTGTCTCGCCACCTTCAGATGTGATGTACCCAATTTGGGTGTCTTTATCGGAAGAAAACAGCATTCAAAATAGTGAAGGGAATGCCCTTATAGAAATCGAGATTGACAAAGATCAGTTAATTATTGTCGATTTGTATAAATGGGGGAATATTGTGAATCACCTGTATATTCCAAAAGATTTAGAAGACCAGAAAGAACATTTACAAATGATGGAAAATTACGGGATTGATGACGTCACTGCCTTTATGACACCCTTTTATCCTAATATTAAACAAAAAATTCAGCGAAGCCATGAACGCCTTTTTGATGACACGAGTGTATTAGGAGAGATGAAGGTAGGGACAATATGGGAAATTCGCAAAGAATGGATTACAAAGATAACCAGGTGATACTCTATACTTCGCAAAGCCAAGTAGTTATTGAGAAGCTATTGAAAAGGGATCGACACATTGTGGAGCGTACTTTTATTCAAGAAAAATATGGTGAGGTGTCACAAGCTTTTTTGCAGGTGTATTCATGGTACTGTCAAAATGCCTCTCAAATCGTTGAACGGCCCACTGATGCCGAATCTGGAATCTGGACCTTCTTAAGTTTAAAATATCTCGATTGTTCTGCTGATACACAACTCATTAAGCTGCATGTTCCAATTGAAAAAATTGTTTTTTTTCGTATGTCTGATTGGAATAAGGTTTTGAATTTGCGTCTGTTAGGAACTGTTGAGGAAGAGCGCCAATATGCAAATAAGTTGAAAAAGTTTAATGTGGCCTATGAAGGGGACGTCTTTACTACGCCCTTTTATCCACATTTGAAATCAGAGCTGGTTCAGAGCTGGCAAAAACTTTTTCAATATGACTCTAAAATCAAAGAAACAAGAGTGCTGCCTTTTGAGGATATTCAAGGGGGACTATGGGAAATCCGCCGTAGCTGGATAGCCTCTTTTTTGAAGGGATAAATGTGAAGAACAAAAGGAACCGCCCTTTTTCGGGACGGTTCCTTTTATTTTTTTAAAGCAATTTGCTGAGCTTGGATTGTTTCCAGGAAGGTTTGATCGTGTTCGACAATCAGCATCGTAGGTTTGATTTGCAGCAGGAGTTCTTCCAGCTGCTTTTGATTAAAGACATCGAGATAATTCAACGGTTCATCCCAGATATAGAGATCCGCTTGCTGAGCAAGGGATTTCGCTAATTCCACTTTCTTTCGTTGTCCCATACTCATTTCTTCAATGCGGTTTTGAAAAACATTTCGTTCCATGCCGAGTTTTCGCAGATTATTTAAAAAAGCAGAATAATCCAACTGATTTTTTTCAGCGAAGTCTTGTAAATTCCCGCTATTGTTTTCGTAGTTTTGGCGTACATAACTGACTCTAGCAGATGGTCGAAGAAGCACACCGTCGGCCTCTCCTTCAAAGGTACCTAATAGGTAATGAAGGACACTGGATTTTCCTATCCCGTTTGGTCCAGTTAAAGCAGTGATTTCTCCACGTTTCAATTCAAAAGATAGGGGAGCGAAAAGTAGTTCCTGGTCCGCATATCGAAGTGTTAGATTCTCTAATTTTAGTAATTGTCCATGTCGGCTAGGCTGATAGTTCATCGTTAAGCGATCAACATCTTCCAAGTCTTTTAAAAGACCTTCTTTGGCTTCGATTTGATCATACATTCGCTGTTCGATAGTTTTGGAACGCTTCATTGTGCGAGCTGCACGAGCGCCAATGAAGCCAGTATCGAAAATACCGCCGCTGCCCTTTTCGGAGGGCTTACCGTATTTGTCGGTTTCACGAGAGCGAGACCATTCGGCTTTTTCAGCGGCTGTTTTCTTCAAACGACCCACTTCTTTTTTGATTTTTTTATTTTGAGCCAATTCAAATTCATCTCGTAGTTCTTTTTGTTCTTCGTAAGTGGCGAAATTTCCTTGGTAGAGCACTAACTGACTTTTTTCAATCGCTAAAGTGTGGTCGGTTACTTGATTTAAAAATTGACGATCATGGCTGACGACGATAAAGCCATCTTTCCGTTGCAAATACTCTGCAACATGCTGGCGACCCTGCAAATCCAAATGATTGGTTGGTTCATCAATCAATGGGAAAAAATTCTCTTGAGTAAAGAGCAGTGCTAATAAAACCTTGGTTTGTTCGCCTCCAGAAAGGGTTTGGTACGGCTGCCATAAAATCTGCGGGGCTAATTGAATCAAGTTCATTTCTCGTTCCAATTCCCATAATTCAAAATCCGCCAGTTCCAATAAGGCATAATAAGTCAGCTGTTCAGGCTCCTCAACAGCCGCTGGAAAATAGACCGGCTGCAGGGGAAACTGAATTTCTCCCTGATAGGCATGATTCCCTAGCAATAGCTGCAGTAATGTTGTTTTTCCGCGACCGTTCCGGCCAACTAAGCCCAATTTCCAGCTGCTATCAATTGTCAAATTAGCGTCCTCAAATAATAAATCTACTTGCTTGTCAAAGCCAAAGGTCAAATGTGTAATTTTAATTGTAGACATAAAAAATCCCCCCCTCTTTGTTTCACTATGGAAACAAAAAAATCCGTTCCAATTTTCAGGAAAGGACTAGGGGGTGGGTGGTAGCCTTTTTCTGAGTCGACTGCTAACAGCTAACTCATTGCTTAAGAATTCATTTTTCAAGAAGTGAAAAATGATTCTATTTTCTTGTGCACGCCATTCTGCTAAAAAGCTTGTTCGCTACATTCACGAAAGGGTCATTTCCTTCTCATATGAAGCAAACTGCGAAAAGCGTAACTGGCAAAAAAGAGACCATCCCTTGAAACCCTAAGCCAATCCTGAAAATTTGCCCACTAATCCCTTTGATATACGTTAATCTAAGATTAGCTTGCAACTTCCAACATTCGCTTAGTTTTTCAATGGCATGATCCCTCGTTTCAATAATAGTTGTCTTTATTAAAGCAAAATTTACTGGCTTTGTCAAAAAAATACGGACGCAGCCGCTTCCCCAAACATGCTACGCCCTGGAGTGATCCTCGATATACGAGGCGAAGAAAAATTTATTCTTCTATTATTATAGTAGCATATTTTGGCTAAAAAATGGTTTTTGAACACTTAGGAATTGATTAGAGTGGAGGAGCTATTAGAAAATTTGGTATAATCGATCCAGAAATGGAGGTGGAGGGATGAACGATGCAGGAATTTATCATCGTCCCGAGAGTGAGTATGCGTTTCTATATAGCAAAGACGTGATGCGGATTCGCTTACAAACCGCTCGTAATGAGATAAAAATAGTGGGGTTGATCAGCGGCGATTTTTACACTTTTGCTGAAGAAAAATGGTATCAAAAGGATCAACCAATGGCTAAAACGTATACGACAGCTACACATGATTATTGGGAAATCGAAGTAACAGCACCGCATCATCGCTTGGCTTATGCTTTTTGTATCACAGATTTTTCTGGGAATCAGGTGTTTTACACTGATCAAGGTATCTTTGAAAAAGAAGAAGATCGTTTGGCACGGGATTATTTGTACTTCAGAATGCCTTATTTTCAAGAGATTGATCGATTTAAAGTGCCAGATTGGGTAGCTAAAACCGTTTGGTACCAAATTTTTCCAGAGCGTTTTTACAATGGCGATCCCTCTAACGATCCAGAGGATACTCTTGTTTGGGGAAGTGAAAAACCGACGCGCACGAATTTTTTTGGTGGTGACCTGCAGGGGATTATTGATAAATTAGATTATTTAGAGGATTTAGGTGTGAACGGGCTGTATCTTTGTCCGATTTTTACCTCACCTTCGAATCACAAGTATGACACGGTAGATTACTATGAGATTGATCCGCACTTTGGAACGAAGCAGCTTTTTCGTGAATTAGTGGAAAAGGCTCATGAACGCGGCATTCGTGTGATGCTGGATGCGGTTTTCAATCATTTAGGGTCGAGTTCCCATCAATGGCAAGATGTCATTTTGCACGGTGAAGATTCAGCGTATGCAGACTGGTTTCATATTGATTCCTTTCCACCGCGTTATACAGCAATTCCTGATTCAGAATACGCTAAGGAAATCACTTATGACACCTTCAGCTTCAATCCTAATATGCCGAAGCTCAATACGGCGAATCCTGAAGTTCAGAGATATCTATTGGAAATTGCCACCTATTGGATTCGGGAGTTTGATATTGATGGCTGGCGGCTAGATGTGGCCAACGAAGTGGATCATCACTTTTGGAAGGAATTTCATGAAGCCGTTTTACGCCAAAAGGAAGACTTGTACATTTTGGGAGAAATTTGGCACTCGTCACAGCGTTGGCTAGAGGGAGATGAGTTTCATGCGGTAATGAATTACGCATTTACCGACAATATCAAGGCGTTCTTTGTTGAGGAGACGATCTCGATCTCACAAATGATTTTTGGTATGAATCGGCAACAGCTGTTGTATCGCGATCAAACCAATGAGGTCAGCTTCAATCTCTTAGATTCCCATGATACACCAAGAATTTTGACTTTATGTAAAGGAAACAAGGAATTAATGAAATCGGTGCTGACCTTCATGTTTATCCAAAAGGGAACCCCCTGTATTTACTATGGGACGGAAGTCGGGATGGAAGGCGAGATGGACCCTGACTGTCGACGGTGTATGGTCTGGGAGGATCAGGATGAAGACCTAAGAAACTTTTTCAAACAGCTGATTGCATTGCGAAAACAATTCTCTGAAGTCTTCAGCTATGGAACAATGACTTGGCATTATGATGATGATAAAAAAACATTCTCACTAACACGTAGTTATAAAGAGACAACGTTAACCGCGACCTTTAATCAAGGAGAGTATTACGAAGTAGAAAAAGAAGGACGACGGGTATTTGGTCAAAATTACCGTGAAAACAACGGTTACCAATTGCAACCAAACGGATTTATCATTGAAGAACGTTGATTACGAGTCGCTTTAATTGGAAAAAAGTAAAAAGATGAATATAGTAAATGAATCAAGGATAAAGGGGTTCTATTTATGGAAAGTATCATTTTTTTACTTTCTGGACTTATTGGACTGCTTCATTTAGTCATCATGGGTTTAGAAATGTTTGCATCAAAGGAAAAACAGGCGAAAACTTTTGATATGCCGTATGAATTTGTCACTCAAGCAAATGCTCAAATCGCTTTGAAGAACATGGGAATCTATAATGGTTGTTTAGGATTAGCGATGCTGACAAGTTTATTGCTGTTTCAAGGGGAAGTACGTTTGATGGTTTTATTGCTATTTAATCTTTTCGTAGTCATTGTCGGTCTTTATGGCGGAAAAACAGTTACCAAAATGATTTATTTGATCCAAGCACTACTCGGAGCAGTAACAGCATTGCTTATTCTGTTTCAATCAATATAAAAGGGGTTCGGCTAAGAGTGATTTCTTAGTCGAATCTTTTTTATTTAGCGAAGGATTCCTGAAGGATATGGTATAGTTAGAAAACTAGTCGGAAGTATGGAGGAAAAAATGAATAATAACGATTTATTGCTGCGGTTAAGATACGCGTTGGATATTAAGGACAGCGATATTGTAGAAGCTTTTCAATTAGGCGGCGTGGAGATTTCTAGAGAAGAAGAAAGAGCTCTCTTGACGAAAGTGTATGAACAAGACAAAGAGAAGGCACCTTTTGAAAAGAATGTCTACGAGAAGATGCTGAACAATCAGGCATTCGATGCATTTTTAAATGGCTTTATTTTGTTGAAAAGAGGACAGCCAAAGAATCCAGCGCCGCAACCGCAAAGTGGTGAAATCAAGCATATCAATAACGTTCTATTGAAGAAGGTGAAGATCGCGTTGTCACTGACCAGTGAGGATCTATTGGATATTTTTGCTGAAGCGGAGGTTTATCCTTCTAAGGGCGAGCTTGGCGCAATTTTGCGAAAGGAAGGGCATCGCAATTTTAAACCCTGTGGTGATAAATATGCTCGGAACTTTTTAAAAGGGTTAGCCCTGTATTATCGAGAGTAAGCTTAGGAAGACCAATCTTTTAGGAGAGAGGTCTTTTTTCATACCTAGATTCAAATCAATTCTAGAGAATGGTTTTTAACGCGGCTTATATGTGCGTAATAAAATTATATAAACATCTTATTGACTTTATATAATCATCGTATTACACTGGAATCAGGTTAAATAAAATTATTTTAAGAGGAGAAGCGCATGAATCGTTGGGTTTACTTATTTTCAGAAGGTTCAAAAGAACAAAAGGATTTATTAGGCGGCAAGGGAGCCAATCTTGCTGAGATGACAAAATTAGGTCTACCAGTGCCAACCGGCTTCACGGTTACAACAGAAGCATGCTTATATTATTTGAATCATGGCAATCAACTGATTGAAGAAATGAAGGATCAGGTGATGGAGGCTGTTGAGACTCTATCTGCTAAAACAGGGAAAAAATTTGGTGATCTGGAGAATCCCTTGTTGGTCTCCGTCCGAAGCGGTTCTAAATTTTCGATGCCGGGTATGATGGATACTGTCTTGAATTTAGGCTTAAATGATCAAACCGTAGCAGCTTTAGCTGAAAATAGCCAGAATGAACGGTTTGCTTATGATTGCTATCGTCGTTTGCTGCAAATGTTCGGAAACGTCGTGATGGGAATGGACAATAGCGACTTTGAGAATCGAATTACTGCTTTAAAAAAAGTGAATGGCCTGTCTTTCGATAATGAACTGACAGCAGAGCATTGGAAACAAATTGTAAGCGAGTACAAAGAAATCTACCGTAAGAAACTGCAGCGTGATTTTCCGCAGGATCCGATTGAGCAATTGTATCTAGCAATCGAAGCAGTTTTTGGCAGCTGGAACAATCAGCGTGCGAAAACCTATCGCCGTCTCCACAGCATCAGCGATGATTTGGGAACTGCCGTAAACATTCAGGAGATGGTGTTTGGAAACTTTGGGGATACTTCGGGCACCGGGGTAGTGTTCTCACGGAACCCATCGTTAGGCGATCCCGGTCTATTCGGGGAATACTTGATCAACGCTCAGGGAGAAGATGTGGTTGCCGGTGTACGAACACCAAAACCGATCCAAGTTTTAGCGGATGAATTGCCAGAACAATTCCAACAATTAAAAACGATTTGCGAGAACTTGGAAAAGCATTACCATGATATGCAGGATGTTGAATTTACCATTGAACGGGAAAAATTATTTATCCTGCAAACTCGTAGTGGGAAGCGTACATCAAAAGCAGCATTAACCATCCTATTGGATTTTTATAAAGAAGGGATCATTGACGAACAAGAACTAATCAGCCGAATCGAAGCGAAGGATTTGGAAGCAGCACTGCATCCAAACTTTGATGAAAAAGAACTAAAACTGCATGAATCATTTTTATCCGGCTTAGCGGCTAGCCCCGGCGCTGCAACAGGAGCGGCATATTTTACTGCCGAAGCAGCGACCGAGGCCAAAGCCCGCGGAGAAAGAGTGGTATTGGTACGAGAAGAAACATCTCCAGAGGATATTGAAGGGATCGCAGTCAGCGAAGCGGTTATTACTAGTCGTGGCGGCATGACTTCCCACGCGGCGGTGGTTGCTCGCGGAATGGGCATTTGTTCAGTAGTTGGCTGTGAGCGTTTAGACGTATTAGAAGAAAATAAAGCAACTGTCGGAGACAAGGTAATCGAAGAGGGAACCATTCTATCTGTTGATGGAACAAGTGGCAATATCTATTTTGGTGAAATACCAATGGAGGAAGTGACCAATACAGTGGCTCTGGATGAGCTGCATGTGATTTGGGATCGACACGCGGAAATCAAGGTACGAGCCAATGCGGAAACACCGAATGATATCGAAACCGGGATGGCTTTAGGCGCAGTCGGTATCGGTTTGGCACGGACAGAGCACATGTTCTTTGAAAAGAGCCGCTTGCTGCAATTCCGTCAGTTGATTTTGGCGGATAGTTTGAAGGAACGTGTAGAAGTATTGAAGAATCTAAAAGAAGTGCAAAAGCAAGACTTCAAGTTTATGTATGAAGCAGCCAAAGGCAAAGCAACAACGATTCGTTTGCTGGATCCCCCATTGCACGAATTCTTACCAAAAGGTGCAGACGAGTGCCGCGAAGTAGCAAAAGAGCTAGGCAAGACTTTCAATGAAGTGAAACGCAAAACGGATAATCTAGCAGAGGTCAATCCAATGTTAGGCTTCCGCGGGCTTCGATTAGGTGTGGCCTATCCAGAAATCTATCAGATGCAGGCTGAGGCCATTATTGAAGCCGCCTGCGAGGTAACGAAGGAAAATGAGTTTACCATCCAACCAGAAATCATGATTCCATTTACGATTGATGCAGAGGAATTTGCTCGTGTTCGTGCATCTATCGAAGAGGCGATTCAAAGAAGCCTGAAAGAGTATAAACAGGTGCTGGACTATCAAATCGGAACGATGATCGAAATTCCAAGAGCCTGTTTTGTGGCTGCTGAAATCGCGAAACATGCAGACTTCTTCAGCTTTGGAACCAACGATTTGACTCAAATGGCTTTAGGGCTATCCCGTGATGACTCACCACGAATCATCAATCAATATATGGAAACGGGAATCTTTGCGGATGATCCGTTCCAAGTGTTAGATGAAGCAGGGGTCGGTGCCTTGATGAAACTTGCGATAGAAGGTGGAAGAAGTGTCAATCCGAAGCTGAAGATTGGTATTTGCGGTGAAGCAGCGGCCCATCCGAAATCCATTGCCTTTTTAAACCATCTAGCGATCGATTATATTTCTTGTTCGCCATTCAGAATTCCGCAGGCGAAGATGACATTGGCACAAGCCGCAGTGAACGACCAGTAGGAAAATAAAAAAACAGTAATATGAGTTTTTGGTTAAAAAACAAAATGATTTTAAAGAGAAACAGCCTTTCGATAGGTTGTTTCTTTTTTGTTATTATCTGGAAAATTCAAAAATTTAATATTAATAATAGATAACAAATAAATGAGAAACAAAGCAGTTAAATTAATGAAATATAATTTGTAAACGGATACAACCTTCGTTATACTTCTTATAGGCTTTAAATATGTCATGTCACAATAAAATAGCCTCTTTTTTGATTAGCTTGAATAACAAAGGTTCTTTACGAGAAAACTTTATTTTTAATGAAAATCAACTTTTTTCTATTAAATGATGGTTTTTTCACAATGACTTATGAATAAAAATACGGTATAATGCTGACTTGGGAGGTGAAACAAACTGCGGAATTAGGAATCATAGAATAACATCTTGACATTCATGAGCGGTCTTTTCCGTTGATTGTTTTGACGTATTGCATCCTCAAAAGGAACCGTGAATTCGTCTTTTTAAGAAGGTTATTCTAAGCTGTCAAAATTTGAAAACTATATTTAGACATGATCTTTCTAATGAATCTAACAGGTTCTTGAACTTGTTACAAAAAAAAGAAAGCAGGGATTAAACAATGACAATTGATTGGCAAAAAGAAGTAGAAGCACGCAAAGACGACTTACTGAAAGACTTAGGCGATCTTATTCGTATCAACAGTATTCGCGACGTGGAACATGGAACAAAAGAAGAACCTCTTGGACCTGGACCAGCTGCCGCATTACGTAAAGTATTAGAAATTGGCGATCGCGACGGATTCGTTACGAAAAATATCGAAAACGTAGCCGGCCATATCGAATACGGTGACGGAGAAGAAATGTTTGGTCTTTTAGGACACGTTGACGTGGTTCCTGTCGATGATAACTGGGATACAGATCCATTCGAACCAGTGATCAAAGATGGGAAATTGTACGCACGTGGGTCAGCCGATGACAAAGGACCTTCAATCGCTGCTTATTATGCAATGCGCATCATCAAAGATTTAGAATTACCGATTTCTAAAAAAATTCGCTTTATCTTCGGTACCGACGAAGAAAGTGAATGGGTTGGAATCCACCGTTACATGGAAGTGGAAGAAATGCCAAAAGTTGGTTTTTCTCCAGATGCACAATTCCCAATCATTAACGGTGAAAAAGGAATCTTATCTTATGAAGTGACTTTCGCAAACAAAGACAACGCTGAAGCTGGTGATTTTGATCTTGTAAGCTTCAAATCAGGCTTGCGGACCAACATGGTACCAGGGGATGCGACAGCTGTACTTAAGGTTAACAACGAAGCAAAAGTTGCAGACATGAAAGCTGCATTTGATGCATTTGTTGAAAAATCTGAAATCAAAGGCGAGTTCGCGGAAAGTAACGGCGAAATCACTATTACAGTGATTGGTAAAGGTGCTCACGCACAAGAACCTAAATTCGGTGTAAACTCTGCAACATTCTTAGCAGCATTCTTAGCTGACTACAACCTAGACGGCAATGGTGCCAACTATATTCAAACAACCGCTGAATACCTTCACTTAGATTACAACGGTAAGAAAATCAATGCTTACACAAAACACGATGTAATGGGTGAAACGACTTCATCAGCGAACTTGTTCGATTATACTGCAGAAGGCGACAAGAAGATTACGATCAACGTTCGCCATCCAGAAGGCATCGACAAAGATACCATCTTAGCTAACATGGAAGAAGTCCTTAAAGCTGCAGACGTTTCAATCGCGATCATTGGTGACGTGAAAACTCCTCATTATGTTCCAGCAAGTGATCCATTAGTGAAAACCTTATTGGACGTTTACGAAGAACATACGGGTCTTGAAGGCCACGAAGAATCAATCGGCGGAGGTACTTACGGTCGAATCCTAGAACGTGGTGTCGCATACGGCGCGATGTTCCCAGGGGAAGAAAACGTAATGCATCAGCCAAACGAATTTATGCCTATTGATAGCTTGTTCAAAGCAACAGCTATTTATGCTGACGCTATTTATCGCTTAGTTAAATAGTCGGTAATGAGAGACAGGAATCCTGTCTTTACAGGATTCCTCATCTCGTTGGGGAAAAGATAGTAAGGAAGGAATTTCAAAGATAATGAAAAAACTCTCAAAAGACGCTTTTGGTGGAGTAGCAGGGAAAGATTATGTTCCGTATGTAGCTGATAAGCCTAAAAAATCAGGCTCACCAATCATCATGATTTTAGGTATTTTGCTAGCTGCACTATTCGCTGCATCAACCGCTTATTCAGGTATGAAGGCTGGTTTGACTGTAGCCGCAGGTATCCCAGGTGCAATTATTGGATCAGGGCTAGTCGCTCTATTTGTAAAACCTAAAACTATTTTAGGGAAGAACTTATTGCAATTGATGTCAAGTGGTGGGGAATCTGTCGCATCAGGGATGATTTTCGTATTACCAGCCGTAATTTTAGTTGGCGGTAAAGTGAACTTCATCGAAGGTGTTGGGTTAGGTATCGGTGCTGTTTTACTAGGTGTCGGTGTTTTCTCAATCGTTCAAGATTACATGTTGGTTAGTGAACACGGTAAATTAGTTTACCCTGAAGCAATGGCTATTTCGGAAACATTGGTTGCTTCTGATACTGGTGGCGATTCATTGAAATACATGGGTATCGGTTTTGGTATCGGTGGGATTTTAACTGCTTTAACAGGTTCAGTGTTCGGTATTATGAACAATGTAATCAGCTATGTCAATGAAAGCTTCTATAAATGGAAATTTGAAACAGAAGTAAACCCATTATTAACGGGTATTGGATTCATCGTTGGGATGGATGTCTCTGTCTTGATGTTTGCTGGTTCGATCTTAGCGAACTTCGCGATTGCTCCATTACTTGGTTACTTCATGGAAATGGCTAACAGCAATGCCCATGTCTGGGACAATGCGGCTCAATTATTGAGTGCATCAGACTTCGCTGTCATTTCTGGTTCTTATGTTAAATACATCGGAGCAGGTATGATGATTTCTGGTGGATTGATCGGCGCGATCAAACTGATCCCAACCATCATTTCTTCTATCTCTGCAACCTTAAAAGGTCGTAAAGATGGAGTTGAACAAGAAGGCGGCGGCATGCTTCCATTAATCGTTGGTGCGGTTATCGGTATCGTAATGGGCTTCATCATTACTGGAAGTGTTGCAATGGCACTTGTTGGTGGTCTATTGTCAATTATCTTAAGCTTCCTGTTCGTTATCGTTGCAGGCCGTTTGACTGGTACGATCGGTACGTCAAACTTGCCAGTATCTGGTATGACGATCGCTTCAATGGTAATCTTGACCTTAGTCTTTGTTATGATGGGCTGGACTTCAGCTGAAAATACACAACAATTATTAATGTTTGGTACATTTATCGTACTTGCAATTTCAGTAGCTGGTGGTTATTCACAATCACAAAAAGTTACTTTCGTAATGGGCGGAAACTTCAACGAAGGCCGTCGCTACTTCTTGATCTCTAATATTGTCGGTGTGGTTATCGTTACTGGTATGATGGTGATCTTATCTCCACAATTAGCGATCACTGGTTCTAACCCTCCATTTGGTTTGCCTCAAGCGAACTTAATGGCAACATTGACTTCAGGTATTACATCTGGTTCATTGCCATGGCACATGGTAATTGCCGGTGCAGTAATGGGGATCGTGTTACACTTCATGAAAGTGCCAATCATGACATTTGCGATTGGTTTCTACTTACCAATTTCAACAACTTCAATCATCTTAGTTGGTGCGTTGATCCGTCAATTGATCGATGTATTGAACAAGAAAGAAACAGAAGAAGTTGCAGAAGAACGTATTACTTTAGGTGTCAGCTTGTCATCTGGTTTAATCGCTGGTGGTTCAATCATCGGATTGATCGGAATTATTTTACAAGTAACTGGTGTCGTAACACCTGGAACACCAACTGGCTTCTTAGGGTCTAACGGGTCCGCATTCTTATTGCTAGCGATCTTAATCGTTGCAATCATTGCGCCGTTGTTAAGTGTGAAGAAAGTGAAACACAATGACTAATCAACAGCCAAATGCTGTGAACCCTGAAACACAAGAGCTGTTAGAACGTGTCTATCGCATCAAAGAAGGCTTGCATTATGAAGTACGTGACGGCATCGTCTTTGTTATCACGGAACAAAATGCCTGGATCCAACGAGTCTTACGCAAGATTCATTACAAGATTCCAGAAACCACTGAGATGGAGCTGGACAAATATGGCAGTTTTATTCTTCAACAAATTGATGGGAAGCGTACAGTCAAAGAAATTGGCGAAAACCTTGGCGCAGCCATCGAGGAAGCCAATAATCAGTTGTACGATCGATTATTGATTTATTTACATCATTTAGAGAAGAATGAAAAATATATTGAGTTAGTATAGGGAAAACCACTTCAAGCAATCCGCTTGAAGTGGTTTTTTCCTTTATTGTTAGATTTTTTTACGTTAATCATTTTTCTTTAATCGTTGTTCATATTCGTGGGTATCTTGCCGCTGTCCACGCTATTATTAGAAAAAAGGTGGAGTCCAATCAATTTTAATTGATTGGTCTTCACCTTTTTCAAGAGTTCAATAAATTATCTAAGCCGTTTAAGCTTTTTTCCAGCGTTTCAGATCTGGGAAGAAGCTGTTCAAAAATTCTAACGTTTCTTCTTCGGTTTTTCCTTGTTCTGCTAAGATTCCTGCTTCCTTCATATGGTTAATACTGATAGTGATCATATCCTCCATGGTGAGGTCATCTACAAAAGCCCCATGTTTGTAGCAATATAGACAGTAGTCGCTGCTTTTTGCCCCATCATGCTCAGTCCCGTGTGTTCCTTCGGTTAAGGGCATCCCGCAGCTTTGGCAATAAGTCATTTCTGTCATTGGTCATCCTCCTTAATAAAACTAGTAATCGTTTTCATTAAACTTTAACAAACCGGTCAAAAGGATTTGTTATAATTATTTTATCAGAAAAAAAGCAGAACTAGTACAGCTTTTCTATTGTCTTTATTTTTTTTGAGCGAGTGATGAAGAAAAATGATGCTGCAGCTGCTTTATCTGGAATAAATGCAAAGATGAAAAAGGAGAGAAGTAAATGAAAATCAATCAATTTGGTTTAAAACGTGTCTCACTTGAAGAAGCGAAGAAGGAGTTGACCCAAGCAGGCTTTCTGACAATCGATTCAGCAAAAGACGCTACGAAACTGTGGTTTGAATTTTTACGTAAGAGCTTTTTAACTGTGAAGGAAGAGAGCGGATTTATTAGTAAGCTGGGCAATTTCTTAGCAGACGAAACGACAGATCTAGCCGCTTTTTATCAGATGAATACTCCTTTGACTAAGGAAGTTTTTTATACAATGGGGTTGCAGCAGTTAGATTTCGAACCGACGATTGATTTCGAGCCTAAAAAAGTTCTTGATGAGGCTGAAAAAATTGGTATTTCCATGATCGACGGCGATTTTTCCGATAAAAATACAGTGATTGAGGCGTGGTATTTGTTATTAACCAGCCATACGAAAAATGGGTTGAACTATTTAGATAAATTAGCTTCTGAGGGCTTTTATGAGAACAAAGAGGTTAGCAAGCCCTTCTTCTTCAATGGAAAAGCACAAGCGGTCTTTGATACCTCACGCCTAATCCGTGAAGTTGTCTATGTGGAAGCCCCGTTAGATACGGATCAAGATGGCAAGCGTGATCTTTTGAAATTAGAAATTTTGCGACCAGCTGAAACAGAAGCCGGTTTGCAAGTTGCGACTTTATTTACCGCTAGTCCTTATAGCCAAGGAGTGAATGGTCCTGCTGGTGAAGAATTGACCTATGATGTGAATGTGCCATTAGAACGCAAAGAGCCGACAGAAACAACCTATGAAGAAATTCAATACCAACCAGTAGAGCCAGATTTACCTGCTGAACGAGAAGTGAAGGGAAAAGCGACTCATGCGACCGAAACCTTTGTTCGCGAGAATAACCATAGCTTGAATGATTTCTTCTTGGCTCGCGGCTTTGCGGTAGTGTATGGATCAGGGATCGGAACGAGAGACTCTGACGGGATTCAAACCTGCGGCTCTGTTGAACAAACGACGGCGATGGTAGCTTATATTGAATGGTTGGCTGGCAATCGTCGCGCCTTTACCAATCGGACCGATAATATCGCCATTAAAGCCTGGTGGAGTAACGGAAAAGTTGCGATGACTGGGAAATCCTACTTAGGGACCTTAGCGACGGCATGTGCGACCCGCCAAGTGGATGGACTTGAGACAATTATTTCGGAAGCGGCGATCTCTGATTGGTATCAGTATTATCGTGACAACGGCTTAGTCATCGCACCTGGCGGCTTCCCGGGAGAGGACGCGGATGTGCTGGCAATCGAGACCTTCAGCAAGATGCGTAACGCCGGAGACTACCTTCACAGCAAGAAATTTTTCTTAGATTATTTAAAGGAGATGGCGGAACTTCAGGATCGCAAGACAGGCAATTACAATACCTTCTGGGATGAACGCAATTATCTGCCGTTTATCAAAGACATCAAATGCGATGTGGTGATGGTTCATGGATTGAATGACTGGAACGTGAAGCCGCGTCAGGTCGCTGATCTATGGGATGCTTTGAAAGAGGTGCCAGTGGCGAAGAAATTGATTCTTCATCAAGGACAGCACATTTATATCAATAATATGCCGTCATTGGATTTCCAAGATATGATGAACTTATGGTTGAGTCATAAACTATATGGTGTGGAAAACAAAGCCAAAGAAATCTTGCCTGATATCGTTTATCAAAACAATACCACTCCAGAAACTTGGGAAAGTCTAAAGGACTGGACTCCAGTAAGTGAAAAAGTGTATCACCTAGGTGAAAAGGAATTATCTGAAAACACTGTGTCAGGTCAAGTTTCATTCAATGATCAATTACCGGAAAAACAATACCAAAGCTATACAAAAAATATTGATCTTTGGGAGAAGGAATTGAAGGAAGACGGCGCCATGAGCGGGCATCGCTATTTAGCGAAGACTGAAGCTTTAAATGAAGCAATCTTTTTAAATGGTCGGCCAAAAGTGAAAATCAAGGTTGCCTCTAGTGTGGATCTTGGAATGTTAAGCTTTGAGTTGATTGATTTCGGTACGGCAAAACGTTTGAAGCCGGTGCCAGATGTAGTGGCTCTCCATGGGTTGCCATTAGGCAGAAATTGGCGCGAGGATAATTTGGTTGAATTTAAGCTTGGCGCAGAGGATGATTACAAGCTGATCAGTCGCGGCCACATTAATTTACAGAATCGTGAAAACCCTTGGAAAAATGATGATCTGAAGGCGAATGAATTCGTTGAGGTGGAAGTGGTTCTTCATCCGACGATGTATCATCTACCAGCAGGGCGTCAAATTGGTCTAGCCGTTTATGGGACAGACTTTGGAATGACGGTTCGTGGCAATCAGGATATCACCTATACTCTAGAGTTAGCAGATTCACAGTTGATTTTGCCGATCGGGGAGTAAGTAAAAGCTTTCTAACAAGCCCAAATTATTGGGCTTGTTTTTTTGGCAAAAAAGGATCTGGAGGATTTGTATATGAATGCTATAATGAAGAGAATTCTTTGTTTCACCTAGTATTTTCATTTAAAAAATAATAATTATTTATCGGTAAAATGAGAGAATACAAATTATTATTAAATCCATAGTAAAGGAGCAGACAATGAAGCTTAGGGGGATTGGCTTAGCGTGTTCGGCGGGGACTTTATGGGCGCTGTCGGGAATCATGTGTCAGATTCTTTTTGAAGAATATCAGGTTTCGCCGGAATGGCTGGCGAGTGTCCGTCTTTTAACGGCGGGAGTGTTATTAACAGGATTAAATGCATTTCAAACAAAGGCTCCGCGAAGAAAATTTTCTACTAGGGATTTTGTGAGTCTATTGCTATTTTCTTTGATCGGCATGTTAGGGGTGCAGTATACGTACTTTAAGGCAATCCAATATAGCGGGGCTGCGATTGCAACGATTTTGCAATTTACAGGTCCGATCTTCATTTTTATTTTTTTGGTCTTTAATAAGGAAAAGAAAATCAATGTTTTAGAAGTCCTATTGATGGTCGCGACTTTCGTCGGTGTTTTTTTGATTGTGGCGGAAGGAAGTCTTCAGACACTGAATATTTCAACGATGGGCTTTGCAATGGGAATGGCTTCAGCGGTCACATTAGCATTTTACACGCTGCAGCCGCGAAAGCTACTAGTAAGGTATGGCGAGATGCGAATTGCTGGCTTGGGCATGCTCATTGCAGGGGTGGCCTTTCAACCCATTCGCCCGATTTGGCATCCGGAATTTCAAATGGATGGTTATTCGCTTGCTTTAGTGGCAAGTATCGTTGTTTTCGGAACAGCAATGCCCTTTTTGTTTCAGTTATCGAGCTTACGTTTTATTGAGGCTTCGCTGGCAAGTGTATTGACAGTGGTAGAGCCAATTTTGGCGACGATAGTAAGTGTTGTTTTGTTTAATAGTCACTTCGTCGCCGTTCAAATCATTGGTTTTGCAGTCGTTATTGGTTCTGTTCTCCTGCTGACTCGTTTGTCAAATAAACAGGTTTTGCCAAAGGAGGAACGGGTCGAGTAAAAATAATTTCATAAGCTCCCCTTATCGTTATTCTTTTTTAGTTACTTGGTATATGATAGGTCAGAAGAACGAAAAGGAAGTGGAATAGATGAAGGAGCGCGTGGTTGTTTTTGGCGATGCCATCATTGCGATTATATTGACGATCATCGTCTTAGAATTACCGATTCAAACTGCTGCAAATGGGGTAGTTGATCTGTACTCGTTATTTAGAGCGGTGGGGATTTACTTTATAAGTTTTTGTTTTGTAGCAAATTTATGGTTTCAGACGGGGTATGCTTTTAACAAAATCGATCAGGTGAAGAATAAAGAGCTGGTCATTTATTTACTGCTGCTATTTTTCTTGTCATTAGTCCCATCGGCTACGCGGTTGCTAATTGAGGATACAACAAAGCAAACGCTCTTGATTTATGGAGTTTTGACATTGATTGTTACAGGAATCATGCGTCGTTTGATAGTAGCCTTGACAGCTCAAGCATTTAAAGAAGAGAAGCAGCGGAAACGGCGAATCAATGAGTTGAATAGGCAGGATTTACTGGCTATTGGTTTTCGGGTTCTCGTCTTGATTTTTGGTTTATTTTACGTAAGGCCAGCATTGATCATCTATCTGATCTTACCGATTTTAGCCTTCTTGCAGAACATTATTGATCGGGAGGAGGACAATCTGGTTGCTGCTTTGGACGATCAGCAGCAAGACGATTATTTTCAGGATCGGAATCAAGTCTGGGGGAACTCGATGCGTCGTTACTCAACATTACTACGGGATTCATTGATAGCGAATCAGGATCAGGATCCTGACCGTTGGAAGCAAGTAATGGCGGATTGGGAAGGCCGTATCAATAATGAGATCAATGATCGGAAACAGCGTCTATCTTCATTGGATGAAAAGGAACGGCGGCGAGTAGAAAATGAGATCGACCGTTTAGAAAAACAGAAGCAGCGGATGACCTTTCAGAAGGAAATGACGGAGCGTCGCCTAGATCAGGAAAAGACAAAGACGGAGCAGCGTTTAAATCAGGAGAAGGATAGGACAAATCGACGCTTAGGACGAAAAGAAGAAAAATAAGGACTAAGGCGAGATGTGAGAGACATTTCACCTTGGTATTTTTTTAGTCTTAATTATATAATGAAGTATAAATATCGCAGGAGAGATAGGTGGCAAAATGACAAGAGCATTCATTGAACATCCAATTAAAATGTATATTCGTCGCGATCTAGGCATCACTGTTGAACAATTTGGCAAACTTGCAGGGATTCCTCAATCCACCTTAGCTACTTGGATCAAACGTGAACGGCGTGTGGAAAAGCTGCCGATTGATTTTTATAGCGCACTGGCGACGGTTCGTCAACAGAAAATCGAAGTCGTCTATGGTGAGCTTTTGAAATGGCAGCAAAGCTATAATCGCTATAAACAGGAAAGTTTACAGGCGATTGCGGAGGAACAGCCGCTGTTTTCATTGGCTGCAGAAGAGGGACGAAGGATTTATCGTAAGTATCGAGGACGGAAAATGGAAAGTCAGTTATTAGAACCTGCTCGACGATTGCGAAAAGCGATTGATCAATTGAACGTACAAGCCTTTATTCAGGTCATGATTGAGATTTATGCCACAGTCGAAATTCCTATGCCTACTTGGATCGTGAAATCCTTTAATAAAAGTGAACTGAAGGAAATTGGACAAGCATTTTATAATGAGTTATTGATGAAGGGATAGACCTGGCGGGTTCGCTAGGTCTATTTTTTGTAAATGAGCTATAAAAAAAGAAGCGAGATTTCGCTTCTTTAAGGTTGGTTATTAAAGCTCTTCTTTGATTGTGTTGGTGATCTTCTTCAGTTCATCCGTCATTTCACCGGAATGCTTAATGATATCTGACACGCGCAAGAAGCTGTTCTTGTACATCGCCACTTCGCGAAATTTCTTATATTTTTCTTCGATCTCGTTAAAGGTTGCGGGCTTTCGATCATCCTTCTCAACTGTTTCCGACCCATTCACATAATGCATCCCTAAAAATGAAAGGGCATCATTGATCCCATCCAAGAACGCCTCATACTCCTCTTGGCGAATCTTGCCATCTGCTAACCGCTGCCGCTGTTTTTCAATAAAAAGCTCAACTACTTGTTCCATTCCCAATCCTCCTGCCTCAACGCATTTTTCTTGTTGCTCATCCAGTTTATTGTACTATGAAACCGCCTCTTTGTGTTATAAAAAAATGTTTTTTTTATGATAGTTTCCATAGATAAAGAAATTTTATAGTGAGAGGAACAAATTTTCAAAATTATTTGACAGTTTAAATTTTTTTGGGAATAATAAATGAAAGATTAAAACTACCTAATAAATAGGTGAATTGAAGGAGACGTTCATATGGAACAAAGTAAACGCAAGCAATTATTAAAGCTGATCGAATCCGACTGTCGGTTAAGTATGGAAGAATACGCGGTGATGCTAGGCGAAGATGAAGTGATCGTTTCTGCAGAAATCAAACGACTGGAAGAAGAAAAAATTATTTGCGGCTATCGGGCCTTGATTGATTGGGATAAAGTAGAGGATGATTGGATTGAAGCGTTAGTTGAGGTACAAACGATTCCAAAAGGGGAGGATGGCTATCGTGAAATCGCGGAACGGGTACGTAAATTCCCTGAAGTGAAATCCTTCTTCTTTGTCAGCGGCGGCTTTGATTTTATTTTGCTGCTGCAGGGGCGGAATATTAAAGAAATCTCGAAATTTATCTCTACCAATCTAGCGTCAATTCCTGATGTTTCAGGGACGCAGACGCATTTCTTACTAGACAAATACAAGGAGTGGGGCATTGATATGTATCAAGATGACTCCGACCCTAGAATTCAGGTGAGCCCATGAGAAACTTTTTAACGAAAAAAATTACGGATATTCAGCCTTCAGGCATTCGAAAATTCTTTGATATCGTTTCTGAACAACCTGACGCGATTTCCTTAGGGGTGGGGGAACCGGATTTTGATACGCCTTCTCACATGACACAGGAGGGGGTTCGTTCGATTCAAGAGGGACGAACATTCTATACCGCGAATGCTGGTCTAATCGAATTACGTGAAAAAATCAGTGATTATTTGCTTTTTCGGAACAAGGTTGCTTATGATCCCAAGACTGAGATTGTGGTGACAGTAGGAGGAAGCGAAGCGATCGATATCGCGCTCCGTACCTTTGTTGATCCAGGTGATGAAGTGATCATTCCTCAGCCGAGCTTTGTATGCTACGAGCCGATCACACAAATCGTTGGCGGGACACCAGTGACGATCGATCTGAAAGCAGAGAACCAATTTATGCTGATCCCTGAAGAGTTGGAAGCGGTATTGACCGATAAAAGCAAGATTTTGATCTTGTCTTATCCTAACAATCCGACAGGCGGTACGATGGATCGCGAGGCATTGATTAAGATCGCAGATGTCGTGAAAAAGCACGACCTACTAGTCATTTCAGATGAGATTTATGCGGAACTGGTTTATGATGAGCCTTTTACCAGTATTGCTGAATTGCCTGGGATGCGTGAACGGACGATTGTCATCAACGGGTTTTCTAAGGGCTTTGCGATGACAGGGTGGCGCTTGGGCTTTATGGCCGGTCCAGAAATGTTTATGGAGCAATTGTTGAAGCTGCATCAATACACGATCATGGCAGCACCAACAGCTAGTCAATACGCAGCACTAGCGGGATTGAAGAACAATTGGCAGGAGACGGTAGAACCGATGCGTCTGTCTTATGAAGAACGGCGGAACTATCTGCACCATGCGTTAGAGAAGATGGGCTTGCCATGCTATAAGGCGAAGGGCGCTTTTTATCTCTTCCCGCAAATCAGTCAATTCGGACTGACCAGCGAGGAGTTTGCGTTGCGTCTATTGGATGAAGAAAAGCTAGCAGTCGTTCCCGGTTCGGCTTTTGGAAAAAGCGGCGAAGGCTTTTTACGCCTTTCCTATGCCTATTCGATCTATGAATTGAAGGAAGCGATTCAACGTTTGGAGCGTTTTGTGACGCGATTGAAATAACTAGGAGGAGCGGAGTATTCCGCTTCTTTTTTTAAGACTAAAATGCAGTTCATTTCTAGCTGAAGAAAATAAAATTTCTTATTTATTGGGAACTTCTGTACTTTCTATAAAACTTCTGCTTTAATTTTACAAAAAGCATTCTTACTTGTTGCAAGAAATGATAAGATTAAGCCATATCCTTGGGGGATAAGAATTTTTAAGGAGGCGTTTATGCTGACACGTTTTAAACAATCGAAGTTGTTCTTTTGGACAGCGGAGATTGTCTTGACAATTATTGGTATTTATTTTTTACTGCAAATGCCTAACATTTTCGAACCAGTGTTGGGGATGATCTCGGCGATTATTCTGCCATTACTGGTTGCGGGTTTTCTCTATTATATGTTCGATCCAATCGTTGTATTTTTGGAGGAAAGAGGTGGTTTGCCGCGGGTTGTAGGTTTTCTCCTGTCCTTTATTGTCATCGCCTTTATCATTGTTCTGATTATGATGAACGCCGTTCCGAAGGTCATTGAGCAAACCGTTCAACTAACGCAAAACCTGCCTGTTTATGCGGAAGAATCAGGTCGTTGGCTCAGCGAGCTGGCTAAGCGTGATGAATTCAAAAATTTTAATCTTGAGGAACAGCTTGCTTCAGCTAACTTGACGATCAATAATTTGATCAAAGTAGGAATTGTCAGTGTGACGTCTAGCTTGTCACGGATCGTTGGCTTTGCGATGAAATTTTTCGTGTTGCTGTTCACGGTTCCTTTTATTTTGATCTTTATGTTCAAGGATGGGCATAAGTTTTTGGATGCTATATCGCAGTTCTTTCCATTGTCTATCCGAAAAGAACTGCGTCAAACGGTACGAGAATTGAATGAAACCTTATCTGCGTATATCAGCAGTACGGTTCTAGATGCTTTCATTATTGGAATCTTAAGCTTTATTGCTATGACGATCTTTAAGCAGCCCTATAGTTTGCTGTTGGCGTTATTCTGCGGAATTACAAACATCATTCCTTATGTCGGTCCTTTTATCGGGGCGGTGCCAGCAACCATCGTTGGATTATTTATTTCGCCGTTACAGGCGCTTTATATGGTCCTTTCTGTGTTGGTGATTCAGCAATTAGATGGGAATTTGATCAAACCCTTGCTGTTTGGCAAGTCATTGAACATCCATCCATTAACGATTATTCTTGTTTTAATCGGTGCGGGAAGTGTCGCTGGTATAGTCGGGATGTTGATCTGCATTCCCGTTTATGCAGTGATCAAAACATTGATTATCAACATTCATAAAATCTACCAACTTCGCCGAGAAAGTCATCTGTTCAAGGATGGCGGAGAAGGGTAAAAATAAGATAGCCCTCCAAGTTTATAAACTTGGAGGGCTATCTTTATTGTAAGTGGTATATATAGAAAAAATAACTGATTTCACTTTTGGTTGTCAAAAAGATGAAAAATTTTATTGAATATCGGTTTCCTTTTTTCGAATTTCACATGGTAAATTCCCAAAAGAGCAAGAAACCAGAGGGGTGAGAAGATCAGTGCTTCCCGGGTATCTTCCGCCAATGCCAGAACGAACAAAACGAAGGCGAGAAATAAAAAGACTAGATAGTTCGTATAGGGAAAAAGTGGTAGTTTAAATGTATTTTTTTTCGCCAATTTCGAGTTTGTTTTCCGATAGCGCATATGGGTAAAGACGATCATTCCCCAAATAAAGAGAAAACAGATGGTGGCAATCGAGCTGATCATTGTAAAAATCCGACTTGGGACAAAGAAATTCATGACAACCGCGAGAAAAATGACGAGTGTAGAGAAAACCAACGCATTTCCTGGCACACGATTGCGTGTTAATTTTGTAAAATGACTCGGTGCACTGCCTTCTTGTGCCAACGAGCGAACCATCCGACTTGTACTGTAGATGGCGCTGTTGCAGGCAGACATCGCAGAGCTAAGGACAACTAAATTGACAATCGAGGCCGCTGCCGCAACTCCGATTTCGGAGAAGACTTGAACGAAGGGACTTTGATCCGCAGACAAGCTTGACCAAGGGTAGATCGACATAATCATGAAAAGTGATCCTAGGTAGAATAAAATGATCCGCAGCGGAATCGTATTGATTGCTTTAGGCAGTACGGATTTAGGATCAGAGGTTTCTCCACCGATCAGTCCCACCAGTTCAACACCACAAAAGGCAAAGGTCGCCATCTGAAAAGAGAGCATGAAGCCATTTGCTCCTTTTGGGAAGAAGCCGCCATGCTGCCATAGGTTGCTGATCCGCACGGAACCTGCGCTAGTCTTAAAACCGGTAAAGATCATAAAAGCGCCAGCGATAATGAGAGCGATGATCGCGACGACCTTGATCAAGGCAAACCAAAATTCCATTTCGCCAAAAAGTCCTACGGCGACAAGATTCAAACCGAGTAGTAAAGCTAACGCAATGATTTCCGGCAACCATTGAGGAATATGTGGCAGCCAATAGCTGACATACATCCCAGTCGCGGTCAGGTCCGCCATGGCGATGGCGATCCAACAAAACCAGTAGGTCCAGCCAGTGACAAAAGCCGCTTTATTTCCTAAATAATCTGCGATAAAATCTAAAAATGAATGGTATTTCAAATTTGAGAGCATCAGTTCCCCCAGTGCTCGCATGATCAAAAAAATAATACAGCCGGTGATTGTGTAAGAAAGAAGAATGGAAGGACCAGTCAGCTGGATGGTTTTTCCGGCGCCGAGAAAGAGTCCTGTACCAATAGCGCCCCCAATTGAAATTAATTGGACATGGCGATTTTTCAATCCTCTATCCAATTCTTCATGTGTTTCCAATAGAATCAGTCCTTTTTTTAAGAATAGAATGAGTGTATCAGAAACCAATCTGAGGGTGAAACATTTTCTATGAGTACGCTGAAGAACTGAAATTTTCTAATAAATGTAAAATAACATAAAAATAAAAAGAGTTACTAAAGTTTTTCCTATCACTTGTACTTAGCCAGGATTAAAATGCTATAATATTGACAAATTGCCAAGATTTTTTTGCAAGATTAATCTAGAGAGAGTGGAACATCAAATGAAGCGTTCTTTTTCGTGCTTTTCGAAAAAGGACTTTACTAAAACAAATAAGGGGGAGCCGGTTTGAACAAAAAAACAATCGGTTGGGTAGTATTAGGACTGGTTGTGTTTGGCGCCGTAAGTTTTGCAAGCTATCACATCTACCAAGAGAAAATGATCCAGTCAGAAAAAGAGACCAAGAAAGTGCTGAATGAGCGCTTAGCCGACCTGTATGAAGATCAAAAGGCAGGCTATTTTAAAGCGGACATCTCAAAGGACGCCTTTGATGATCTGGCGACAGAGGTAAAAAATCAACGAGGTGAGAGTCAAACGCTAGAAGACATTGACCATGCTAAGAAAAACTTTGAGATTCAAGAGGCGTTGAACCAGCTTTTTGAAAGTGACGTGTTAAATGGATTAGACTTGTCTGCACATCCTATTTTGAAAGACCCTGAACAGGAAAAGATTAAAAATTTGAAGGACCAGTTGAGTGAAAGTACCGCGAAGGATAAGGACTGGGGACAAGATATCAGCATGCTTTTACGCATTGCGGAGACTCAGTCGAAGGATTTCACGAATGCGGAGAGCGACGTGACGAATCTGCTGAATAAGGGAGACAGCTTGACCTTGTCTGATTATTTAGCTGGCGTGAAAACATTAGCCGTTTTACCTGATGGAAAATACAAGCAGCAATTGCTAGATAAATTGGAACCAGTCAAAAATCAACTCTCCAACGAGAACAGCAGCTTTGCGGCTCAGATTCAGCAAAGCGACGCTTCAATGGCGGCAGCAGAGAAAAGCTATCAGGAACGCCAAGCGAAGGCACTAGCTGAACGAACAAAAGAACTAAATGAACTAAAAAAAGATTTGGCTGAGAAGCAGGAGACCTATGATTCCTATAAAGAGATCCTCGATTCGATCGAAGATAGCAAAAATGATGAGTCTTCTCGGAAAAAATCGGAGTCAGAGTCTCGTTCGCGAGAGTCAGATTCTTCTCGATCCTCTAGCTCATCAAGCTCAAGCTCCAGTTCTTCAGAGGAGCATCATCAAGACGGAGACTAAAAAAAGAGCAGCGACCTTACATAAAGTCGTTGCTCTTTTTTAGTGTCATCTTTTCATTTGTAGAGGCCTGAAAGTCCTCAAACAATGCGAAAATCTGCGTTCGTTTTTTTATCTCCAGCTTAATAAAAATGTTGTGGACATGCGTTTTGACCGTTCCTAATGAGAGGAAGAGCTGATCAGCGATCTCCTGATTGGTATGATGGAACAGCAGCAATTCAAAAATTTCTGTTTCCCTTTGCGTGAATTGGTGAGCATGACAAAATCTTTGGATCAGAATCGATTGTTCTTGTTCTTCTGGTGACGTTTCTCCATCTACTTGACGCTCCTTCAAGAAGAAGTGCAGCAGTAAGAGACAAACGATGATAGAAAAAATATCTTCTGAGAGGCTCCGATTATTGATCTTCGTAGCAAGCGAGCTATATTGATCAACATTGAAGATGACGAAGCTGTCTTCGATCACGATTAAGATGCTAAATAGGATATTAATGATCGTGAGTTTCTTTAAATAGCCTTTGTTTAAGTCAGGAAGCTCTTTCTTTGTGCCGCGCCAACAGTAAAAGCCTAAATAGAAGAGAAACACTTGATTCCCCAAATAATAAAGCCAGACTTTAAAGGCTGAGTTGGGCATTAATGGCGTGGTGATCATCCATACTGCTAAGATGATTAATAAACCATAATGGAGTGTTTTCAGTTTTTCTTTTCGTAATTCCGCAATAATTGAGACAGAGAAAAAGGCATTTCCCATGAAAATGATGGTCTTGACAGCAGGTGCACTCATAAACGCTTGGTCATAGCTCTGAGCGAAGGAGTTGATGAACTCGGTCATATAAATAATGATATTGTCAAAAATGAAGAAGGCCAAATAGAGACTGATCAGCAAAAACAGCTTGTTCTTTTCTTTTAGATAGGAATTTATTGCAAACGCCATAGTGATGGAATATAGAATGATCAAAAGAATATTATAAACGAAGATAGCTATCATATTGAATCCCCTTTCATTTTAGAATCAAAAATCTCATTTCTCAACTTAAGTATAACATCATTTATTCTCTCTTCGTGTCAAAATACGCTAAACTTTTACCTAAACTTTTCTAAACCCTTGAAAAATAAAAGGTTTACATCCAAAAATAAACCAGCTTAAAACAGGTGATAAGCCAAATGATAGCGTTTACATCCTTTAGCTTATCGTAAACTTGGGATTTTATCTCTAAAGTATGGGATGTAAAGCAAACAAATTACTTAGGAGGCGTCAACATGGCAAAGAGAGATTTTATTACAACAGAAAATTACACGAAGGAGGAGATTCAGTACATCGTTGATTTATCATTGAAAATCAAAGCTTCTATTAAGAACGGTTTTTATCCGCCATTATTAAAAGATAAAGTGTTAGGCATGATCTTCCAACAGTCTTCTACGAGAACTCGGGTTTCATTTGAAACAGCGATGACGCAATTAGGCGGACATGCAGAATATCTAGCACCAGGTCAAATCCAATTAGGAGGACATGAAACGATTGAAGATACAAGTCGTGTACTTTCTCGATTAGTCGATATTTTAATGGCACGTGTAGAACGTCATCATAGTGTCTATGACTTGGCAAACAATGCGACGATTCCAGTCATTAACGGCATGTCCGATTTTAATCACCCAACACAGGAATTAGGCGATCTTTGTACAATGATCGAGCATTTACCTGAAGGCAAAAAAATCGAGGACTGCAAAGTTTCCTTCATTGGCGATGCGACACAAGTATGTTTCTCATTAGGTTTAGTCGCAACGAAAATGGGCATGGAATTTGTACAATTTGGTCCAGAAGGGTTCCAATTGAATGACGACCATCGTGCAAGATTGGATGCCATTTGTAAAGAATCTGGTGGCTCATATACTGTCTCTGATCAAATCGAGGTTATTGAAGGTTCAGACTTTGTGTATACCGATGTGTGGTATGGATTATATGAAGCAGAACTATCAGAAGAAGAGCGCATGAGCACGTTCTATCCAAAATACCAAGTAAATGATGAGTTGATGGCTCGTGCCGGCAAAGATGCGAAATTCATGCATTGTTTACCTGCAACTCGAGGAGAAGAAGTAACCGATGAAGTAATGGATGGACCAAATTCAATTTGTTTCGATGAAGCAGAAAATCGCTTGACTTCGATTCGCGGCTTGCTGGTGTACTTGATGCACGATTATGCAGATAAGAACCCAATTGATGAAAAGAAAAAAGCAGCAGCCAAAGCAGACTTGGAAGTCTTTTTAGGCAAAGCACTATAGACTCAGAGGTGAGGACGGAAATGATCTGCAGCTTTATGTAAAAATCATCAAGATTATTTCCATTCGGGGATTGAGGCGATCCTCAATCCCTGTTTCTACCGGAAAGGAAGAAAAAATGGAAGAAAAAAAGAAAAAGTTTAGTTTGATGAGTGCAATATTATCCGTTATCTGTGTCGTATTCGTGGCAGAGGCAGCGGCGCCGGTTGCGGCGATCGGGAATTCCCAGTTTTTTTGGTGGATCTTCCTACTGATCGCGTTCCTTTTACCCTATGGTTTGATTTCTTCAGAATTAGGGACTACGTATATTGGTGATGGTGGGATTTATGACTGGGTGACTCAAGCGTTCGGGCATCGTTGGGGGTCGCGGGTATCTTGGTACTATTGGATCAACTATCCGCTATGGCTAGCTTCACTAGCTGTTGTTTGCCCAGATTTATTAACAACAATCACAGGGATTGAATTTTCAACTCTACCAGCTATTTTGATTGAGTTGGTCTTTATTTGGGTCATTGTTTGGATTAGCTTTTATCCAGTGGCTGACAGTGTATGGATTTTAAATGGTGCGGCAGTGATTAAGATGCTGTTGGCGATCTTAATCGGGGCATTAGGACTGTATACATTTGCCACAAAAGGCGCGGCGAATGAGTTTACCTTGTCTTCGATGCTGCCAAGTTTTGATCTGAACAGCTTATCCTTTATTTCGGTTATCATTTTTAACTTATTAGGTTTTGAGGTTATTTGTACCTTTGCGGATGATATGGAAAATCCTAAGAAACAAATTCCGCAATCAATTATCGCTGGTGGTTTAGTGATTGCGGCGATCTATATCTTCTCAGCATTCGGGATCGGTGTGGCGATTCCAACGGATCAAATCAGTACCGGTAGCGGCTTGATGGACAGCTTCAAGCTATTGACGGGATCAACTGGCGGTTGGTTCATTATTGCGATGGCCTTCCTGTTCTTACTGACGTTGTTCGGTAACATGATTTCGTGGTCCTTAGGGGTTAACAATACCGCTTGTTACGCAGCTGAAAATGGCGATATGCCAAAAATTTTCGCGAAACGTGGCGGAAAAGATGAGATGCCAATTGGTGCGGCAATTATGAATGGAGTGGTTGCTTCAGTTGTCGTTGTGATTGCACCGATTTTACCGAATCAAGATTTATTCTGGGCATTCTTCTCATTGAACCTCGTAATGTTCTTAATGTCCTATGTACCAGTTTTTCCAGCATTTTACAAATTACGTCAAATTGATCCAGATACACCACGACCATTCAGAGTGGGCGGAAGCGATGGTTTCTTGAAGCTTTTGGTTGCATTACCAATGATTATGATCGTGATTTCATTGATCTTTACCGCATTGCCGTTGCAATTTGATGCTGAAACGTTAAGTCAACAACTACCGATTACGATCGGAGCTGTCGTCTTCACACTCTTTGGTGAAGCGATTATATGGGTGAAAAAAATCAAGAAAAAAGGAGTAATTTACAATGGCGAAGAGAATCGAAAAGACAACACCGAAACAAGACGGGTTTAGAATGCCTGGCGAATACGAACCACAGGAAAAGGTTTGGATGATTTGGCCGGAGCGTCCAGATAACTGGCGTGATGGTGGCAAGCCAGCACAGGAAGCCTTCACAGAGGTAGCAAAAGCGATCAGCAAATTCACACCGATGAATGTGGTGGTTTCTCAGCAGCAATTCCAAAACTGCCGTCGTCAATTACCGGAAGAGATTACGGTCTATGAAATGTCCAACAACGATGCCTGGATTCGTGACTGTGGTCCGAGCTTTGTCATTAACGGCAAAGGAGAATTACGTGGGAACGACTGGGGCTTCAATGCTTGGGGCGGTCTTGTCGACGGCTTGTACTTCCCATGGGATCAAGATGATTTAGTGGCACAAAAAATTTGTGAAATTGAACATGTGGATTCTTATCGCACAGATGATTTCATTTTAGAAGGCGGTTCTTTCCACGTAGATGGAGAAGGTACGGTGTTAACGACGGAAATGTGTCTGCTAAGTGAAGGGCGCAATCCTCACATGAGTAAAGAAGAGATCGAACAAAAATTATGCGATTATTTGAACTGTGAAAAGGTTCTTTGGTTGGGTGATGGGATCGATCCAGAGGAAACAAATGGGCATGTGGATGACGTTGCTTGCTTTGTTCGACCAGGTGAAGTGGCATGTATCTATACAGAAGATGAAAACAGTCCATTTTATGAAGCCGCTCAGGATGCATACAAACGTCTAAATGAAATGACAGATGCTAAAGGCCGCAAGCTAAAAGTTCACAAGATTTGCTGCCCAATCGAAACAGTGACAATTGACGGCAATTTCAAGATTGACTATGTAGAAGGAACGATGCCGCGTGAAGACGGCGACATCTGTATCGCTTCATACATGAACTTCTTGATCACCAACAATGGAGTAATCGTGCCGCAATATGGAGACAAAAACGATGCTCTCGCATTAGAACAATTAGAAATGATTTTCCCAGATAAAGAAATTGTGGGTGTAAATACAGTTGAGATCGTCTACGGCGGCGGAAACATTCACTGTATTACGCAGCAGCAGCCACAAAGATAGGAGAGACCCATGTCAAAAATCGTTATCGCATTGGGCGGAAACGCATTAGGAAATTCTGCCAATGAACAATTAACCAAAGCTGAATTAGCGGCAAAATCCATCGCGGATCTGATCACAGCAGGACATCATGTTGTCATCGCTCATGGGAATGGCCCACAGGTCGGCAAAATCCGCTTGGCCTTTGAGGAAACCAGCCAAAAACCAGAGGATACGATGCCGTTTCCAGAATGTACAGCGATGAGTCAAGGCTATATTGGCTATCACCTGCAACAGGCGATTGATGAAGAATTGGTGTCACGAGGAATGGCAGACATTCCGGTAGTGTCCATGCTGACGCAGGTGGTAGTAGATCCAAATGATCCAGCATTCTCTAATCCGACAAAACCGATTGGAGGCTATTACAGCGAAGAAGAAGCCAAAAAACTGATGGACGAAACGGAGGATGTCTATGTAGAGGATGCGGGAAGAGGCTGGCGCCGTGTAGTGCCGTCACCAAAACCTGTCGATATCTACGAAAAAGTCAGTCTGCAAACCCTCGTCGACGCGGGGCAAGTCGTGATCGCCTGTGGTGGAGGAGGCATTCCGGTAGTATATGAAGGTACCCGATATAAAGGCGTCGATGCAGTCATCGACAAAGATTTCGCGGCAGCGAAAATGGCGGCACTGATCGATGCGGATGTGTTCATTATCTTAACTGCGGTAGATCATGTCTTCGTCAATTTCGGCAAGCCAGAACAGAAAGCACTAGAAACAACTAGTGTAGCGGATATGCAGAAATATATCGAAGAAAAACAATTCGCTCCAGGCAGTATGCTGCCGAAAGTCGAAGCCGCTATCGACTTCGCTGAATCAAAAGCAGGTCGACAAGCCATTATAGCTTCTCTAGAACAAGCGTCAGAAGCAGTGAAGGGCAATAGTGGAACGACGGTACAAATGTAAAGAATCAAAGCTCGTATGCTTGGTAAATATCACCCAGTATACGAGTTTTTTTAAAAATAATTGAACCGGTTCAATTATTTTTCAAAACCTATTGTAATTATTGAAATCGTTTGCTATTATTCTTTTTGAACCGGTTCAAAAAAGATAATAGTTAGGAGTTTTATTATGAATCTCGTAGATAAGCTGTCTGAGAAATTATTGCCGATTGTGTCAAAAATCAATAATCAGCGTCATCTTCTGGCCATTCGTGATGCCTTTATTATTACAATGCCGTTAGTAATGGCCGCATCCTTCATGGTCTTATTGAATGCCTTAATTTTTTCGAATGCCGCCGTACAGAAAATAGTTGATTTGAGTTTTTTGTCAGAATTGGCTGTCATTGTTAACAATGGGACAATGAGTATTTTAGCGATCATCGTTTGTTACAATATTGGTGTGAATCTAGCAAATTTTTATGTTCAATCAAAAGCGATTGATGATCCAGCCTTCAATTCTGTTCACGCTGGGGTATTAAGCTTAGCGACTATGTTTATTTTAATGCCTGTAAATACCTTAGTGACTCTTGCTGATGGTGCTACAGCTGAAGTAGGAGGCGTCTTCTCACAAGCCTTAACCTCTAGTTCCGGCTTAGCAACTGCAATGATCTGCGCACTGGTGAGTACCGAGCTGTTTGTTCGGTTCGCAAAATTCAAAAAGCTGAAAATAAAAATGCCAGATGGTGTTCCTCCAGCAGTTGCAACGTCATTCAACTCTTTGGTTCCAGAAGTACTCGTTGTGTTGATTTTTGGACTGTTCGTTTTTGTATTGAAGAAAGCGACGGGGTTAAATGTTCCCGATTTGATCAATTTAGCCATTCAAACGCCATTAAAAGGATTTGTACTATCTGTACCAGGAATGCTGTTCATTCAATTCTTTTCTGATTTTCTTTGGGTATTTGGAATGCACGGCTCTAGTATCTTGGCACCAATCAAGCAAGCACCGATGCTGCAGTCAATCGAAGAAAATATGCTGGCCTTTCAAAATCATCAGGATATCCCAAATATTATTACCGAGCCCTTTGCCAATGCTTTTGGCTTGATTGGCGGAGGCGGCTGTATTCTTCCTTTAGTTATTGCTATTCTTTGGGTATCTCGCAGAAAGGATCAACGTCAAGTAGCGAAGCTTGGATTGACTACCTGCATGTTCAATATTACAGAACCAGTGATGTTCGGCCTGCCAGTCGTGATGAATCCAATCTTTATGATTCCTTGTGCGATTATCCCGTCTATTAATTTGATTATCGCCTATTTTGCTACAAGTATCGGTTTAGTAGGAAAAACAGTGGCAGCAGCACCGTGGATCACACCACCGGTGATTCAGTCCTTTATCGCAACAGGTGGAAATATCATGGCGAGTGTTTTGACAATACTACTAATCATATTGGATGTTTTCTTATTTATGCCTTTTGTGATCGCATCAAATAAGGAAGCTCAATTGAGAGGAGAAGAATTGCTTGAGTAAGTATCCGTACCAAGATCCAGCCCTGCCTATTAAAGAACGTGTGGCGGATCTGTTAAGCCGAATGAGTATAGAAGAAAAAGCGGGTCAGGTGAATCAACACCTGTATGGCTGGGAATGCTATGAAAAGAAGGCGAATGGACAGGTCTCGTTAACAGACAATTTCAAAGCACATGTAGAATGGGGCGGAGGATTGGGGGCCTTATACGGCCTGTTTCGTGCCGACCCATGGTCAAAGGTTGGATTTGAAAATGGGATAGCTGCAGCAGATAGCTGGAAGCTTGCCAACCAAGTACAAGAATATGTGATCAATCATTCCCGCTGGAAAATCCCGGCTCTACTCGTGGAAGAATGTCCCCATGGTCATCAAGGACTAGAGGGAACGTCTTATCCAACCAATATCGGACGCGGCAACAGCTTCAATACAGAGCTTACGAAAAAATCCAGTCAGTTAATGGCACAGGAGCTTGCAGCTAAAGGCGTTCACTTAGCACTTGTATCGACGTTGGATTTAGTGAAGGACCCGCGTTGGGGGCGATCGGAAGAATGCTTTGGAGAAGATCCGATACTAGCCGCAAAAATGAGCGAAGCGGTAGTTACAGGTTTTCAAGGAGATTTAATCACAGATGAAAAAAGCTATCTCGATCTTACCGTTGATGAAATCAATCGACAACCGGATCAAATCGGAGTGGTATTAAAGCATTGTATTGCACAAGGAGAGGCGCTAGGGGGACATAACTCTGGAACTGTGACGCTTGGAAGAAGAGAATTTCAAGACGTGTACTTTCCCTTACTAGCGAGTACAAGAAATGCCGTAGGAGTAATGGCAGCCTACAACGATGTGGACGGTGTTCCTTGTCATATCAATGGGCAATTGTTCCAAAACATCCTGCGTAAGCAGTTGGGATATCAGGGGATCGTCATGGCTGACGGAATTGCGCTAGATCGATTACAGGATGTTTTTTCTGACAAGGTAACCAGTGCCAATGCTGCATTGCAGGCTGGTGTTGACTTGAGTTTGTGGGACGAAACATATTTGCAGATCGCTGATGGAGTAAAAGCAAAAAAAATTACGGAATCGGCTCTTGATGCCGCCTGTGCCCGCGTTTTAGGTATCAAGTTTCTATTAGGGTTATTCGAGCAGCCGTTTGTAAAGGATCCTAGCCAGAAACTGACGAAAGTACTCAGTGCTGCAAAAAAAATCAATGCTCAGGCTGCTGAAGAATCATTGACGCTGCTAAAAAACAATGGTCTTCTTCCACTGGATCGGTCTATAAGAAAATTAGCTGTAATAGGTCCAAACGCAGATAGTGTCTATGCGCTATTAGGCGATTATTCAGCACCGCAGTCGTCAGAAATGGCTGAGAAAACAATCTATCAACAAGTGAAACAGGCATTTTCTGAATCAGAAGTTGTTTACGCAGAAGGCTGTGAGGTGCGCAACAAGGAGAACCAGCACGAAAAAATTGAAGAAGCGATAAAAGTCTGTCGAGGCGCAGATACGATTCTCATTGTTTTGGGCGGATCTAGCGCACGGAATTTCGATATGGAATTTTTAAACAATGGCGCTGTTTCTTCCAAAGGAATTAACATGGATTCTGGCGAAAATGTAGATGTGGCTTCCTTGTCTTTGGGTGGGGAGCAGTTAACGTTACTAAGAAAGCTAAAAGAAATAGGAATACCAATTGTAACTGTGATGATCCAGGGCAGAACCTATGATCTTCAAGAGGTTCAACAGCTTTCTGACGCTGTTTTAGTTGGGTGGTTTCCTGGTCAAGAAGGAGGAGGCGCTATTGCTCGAACCTTGCTGGGTATCAACAATCCTAGTGGTCGCTTAAGCGTCAGTTATCCACTGAATTCAGAGCAATTGCCCGTTTATTACTATCAACGAGCGGCTTCAAAAAAAGACGATTATTATGATGAGCCGGGCGCACCTCTACATGCGTTTGGCTATGGATTGAGTTACACGAGTTTTTCCTATGAGAACTTGCATGTCACCCCAGAGTCTGACAAAATAATTATAAGTCTTACTGTCAAAAATGACGGAGAAATTGCTGGAAAAGAATCGGTGCTCGTGTTTGTTCGTTTACTGGGTGGAGCCGTGATTCAACGACACAAGCTGTTGAAGGAATTTATAAAGGTAGAATTGGCACCGAATGAGTCAACAGAGGTAACCTTTAGTGTTCCTTTAGAGGCGCTTTGCTTTACAGATTTCGATGGAAACTATAAGCAGGCGGAGAGCTGTCGAATTATGGTGCAGGAGCTATCGCAGGAAGTGTCGCTTACTAGCTGATTCTCTTTGTCTAGTTAACTTTTCAGACAGTAACAATAGCAGAACAGGAAAGGAATCGATCAGATGTCATCTATTCGAAAAGTTGCTGAGTTGGCGGGTGTTTCATTAGGAAGTGTCTCGCGCTATCTTAATGGTCATCAGCTGAAAGAACAAAATATGAAAAAAATTGCTGCTGCCATCAAGGAGCTGGATTACAAGGAAAATATCATTGCTAAAGGGCTTAAGAACAATCGCAGTTTTTCTGTCGGCCTTTTGATGAATAGCGTATCCAGTCAATTTGGTGCTGAAATTGTCAGTGCGATTGAAGGTGTGATGGAGCAAAATGGTTATTCTGTTTTGTTAAGCGGGTTCAAGGGTGACGTTTCTCTGGTTGATCAAAAAATTGATTATCTTGTCCAGCATGCTGTGGATGGGTTGATTGTGTTTGTGTCAGAACAAGATTGGGACGGAATGGAGCGCTTAGCCGAGCTGCCGATTCCTGTACTGACTATAAACAGTCCAATTCAGCTGCCGGGTGTGGATCGTGTACAGGTAGCGGACCGAAAAAGCGTCCATGAAGTAGTAGAGCATCTTATTCAGGAAGGCCATACAAAGATTGGCCTTTTAGCGGCCCCGCAAAATGATTATGTGGCAAGGGAACGCTTATCGGGAGCGAAAGAGGCAATTGCGAATCATCCTGAGGTGTCATTAGAAATTGAATATGGCGATTATTCTCGGATCAGCGGGTATCGAGGCGGAAAGAAATTGATCGCTAAAGAGATAACGGCCCTGATAGTGACCAACTACAATATGATGACGGGAGTCCTTGAGTATCTGTCCTCAGTCCCATCCGATCAAAGGGAGCTGGTCTTGGCTCACTATGACTATACGAGTGAGATGGCTGCGCTGTTGGAGAATCGGATTGTGATCAAAGCACCTACTAAGCTGATTGGTCAACGCGCTGCACAGCTGCTGCTAGATCGAATGAATGAAGACGCGGAGGCAGGGAAAGAAGAAATTATTGAGAATGAGATTTTTGGACTGTAATTGCCCGTTCTTAACCTATCTAAACAGAGAATATATCGCAGCGATTCATAAATAGATGAGTCGCTGTTTTTATGAACAGAAGCAATCGAAAAACGTAAACTTATTAAAAAGGGGAGTTATTTATGCATCAATTTCCAAAAGATTTTTTATGGGGAGCAGCGACAAGCGCACCGCAATCAGAAGGAGCTGCGTTGAAGGATGGGAAAAGTCCTTCGACTTGGGATAAATGGTTTGAAATGGAGCCAGAGGCCTTTTATGATCAGGTCGGACCAGAAAATACGTCAAACCTTTATGAAATGTATCGGGAAGAAGTCGCCAATATGAAGGCAATGAACCTGAATTCTTATCGGACATCAATTGCTTGGACACGATTACTGCCAGATGGGAAGACCTTAAATCCCAAAGCTGTTTCCTTTTATCGTGCCTATTTTCAAGCGCTTATTGATAATGGGATCGAGCCGATAATCAATCTATTTCATTTCGATATGTCTTGGTGGTTGATGGAGAAGGGCGGCTGGGAAGTTAGAGAATCTGCGGATTCTTTTGCCTACTATGCTAGTGTGGCTTTTGAGCAGTTTGGTGATATTGTAAAAAAATGGGCGACATTCAATGAACCGCTGGTGCATATTGAATGCGGGTATTATGGGGACGCTCATTGGCCGAGAGTGCGAGATTTTAAGCGTGCTTTGCAAGTAGGGTACCATACGATGCTGGCTCATGCGAAAGCGGTAGAGGCTTTCCGAAAAGCCGCCCTCAAGGATGGGAAGATAGGGATTATCTTGAATTTATCGCCGGTTTATCCTAAAAGTGAGTCACCAGAGGATAGGGAAGCCGCTAAATGGGCAGATCATCTGTGTATTCGAAGCTTTTTAGATTGCGCTGTTAAGGGCAGTTTCTCTGAGGAATTTGTAGATATGTTGAAAACTTCAGACTTATTGCCTAAGACAAACGAGGGAGATAAGCAGCTCTTTTCAAAAAATACCGTTGACTTCATTGGCTGTAATTATTATCAGCCATTACGCGTCCAAGCTGTATCAAAAGAGATGAAAGCAATAATAGAAGGGCCGCAGGATCTGTATCAAGGGTATGATTGGCCTGAAAAACAGATTAATCCTCATCGAGGGTGGGAAATTTATCCAAAGGGCATCTACGACATCGCGATGCGGCTGAAAAATGATTACAGTGAAATTCCGTGGTATATCTCTGAAAATGGCATGGGTGTCTCTCAAGAGGAGGTCTTTCAAAATGAAGAAGGGATCATCCAAGATGACTACCGTATCGAATTTATAAAAGACCATTTAGTAGAATTGCATCGAGCCATCATAGAAGGCGCTAATTGCTTTGGCTATCACTTATGGACATTTTCCGATTGCTGGAGCTGGTTGAATGCCTTCAAGAATCGTTATGGTTTTTACCGAGTTGAACTAGAAGAAGAGTATAAGCGAGTGCCTAAAAAGTCCAGCTTCTGGATGGCAGAAACAATCCAAAGAAACGGTTTTGAGACTGAGGAACGCTAAAAAGAGAAAACTCCTGAATACTTGGCGACAATCGTCCAAGTATTCAGGAGTTTTTGGTCTACATTATCAATGTTGGCAATATCTTCTCAATGTCTCGCTGAATCAAGCTCTGCATGCTTTCTTTATAGTGATCGAGGGTCAAATCTTCTAGCTTGTGGCGAATGTGGGGAATTGTTTTGGGCTTTGCCTTAGCTAAATAGGTCAAATAGGGAATACATTGACGTACGACTGGGGCTTTAGAATCGTCCAAAACGCCTAAAATATCTTCCAAGTGTTTCTCGATGACGCCTTGCGTATCCCAGCGGGCATTGATCATAAAGAATTTGAAGGTGCGTCCTCGCCCACACGAAGCTTCCGTTTTAAGGGCAGGTAGAAATTGTTCCAGCTTATCCGCGAAAATAGGTTCGTTCAGACATTCTGTTTGCAATTGATTGAACTTAGCCAAGGCTTCTTTCGTATCCTTTGCGGTTAAGAGTGCATAAACTTTTTCCATCGACTTCAGTCCTTTCTCCTAGTATAAGTAGAGTAAAACAGTCGCCGATTTGGCGACTGTTTCTTTAATCTTTTTCCTCTTCAAGCTGTTTCTTTAGCTCATTGATCCGCTTATCAAGGTCCTTGCTTTGATTTTTTGTTTCATTGATTTGATCTTTGACCGTGTTGATGGCAGAATCACGAGCAGCCTTTTCGTGGGCGTACTCGGCTTCTTTGTTACGATAGACACTGGTGTATTGCTCTGAAAGAGTGCCGCCAGAAGGCTCGACTTGCTGAACTAGCGCGAAGACCTCTTGTGCATATTGATCAAAGGTTTGCCAGTTGTCCTGTGTATCGGTCACGATGATTTCAAATTGACTCAAGGTGTCGATACGCTCAGAAATCAATTGGTTGCTGAAGGTGGAGGCTTCTTCCACCATTGGTGTGCTCAGCTTCGCTGCTGTCAGCTCATTGGCCTTTTGCTTAGCTAAGGTATCAATGTTTGTTGTAGCGGTTTGAAGCGCGTTTTTCCGTGTCGCCAATACCTGTTTGGTTTGACTGGAACGGGTAACTAGTTGACCGCCGGCTTTTTGTACCGAAGACGGCATCTGAAAATCAACATCTTCTTTGCCATTATTCAGAAGATCCATTGTTTGCTTAAAGATTTCTTTTGTTGCTTGTCCTACGCTGGTGTTGTCCTGTGGCTGAGGCGTGTCATCACCGGCCCAGACCGCTACTGTGTAGTAAGGGGTCGCTCCGACGGTCCACAGATCCTTCGCTTCATCCGTCGTTCCCGTTTTAACAGCCCAATATTGATTATGAGCCAAGGTTAATCCAGCAGCGGTTCCGTCAGCGTTCTGATGAACAGCTTTCATCGTATCAATGGTTAAGTACGCCGCGTCATCGCTGTAAACCTTTTGTTGAGCGATGTCATTTTGCGAGAAGATTTCCTGCCCTGTGTCTTTGCGCTTGATCGTTTGGATATTTATGGGTGCGCGGTAATTTCCTTGGTTTACTAATGTTGCGATACCACTGGCCATTTCTTGCGTGGTCGCCCCATAGGTCATTCCGCCCACTGCGATGATTGGGTTATCATCTTCCACATCGAGTCCTGTAAATTGCATTTGCGCCAATGGCTGATACACCGGTTCCTTCAATTCATTCCGGTTTTCATCCGCCAGTTTATAGGCGACGACGTTGGAGGAAATCGCCAAGGCATTGCGTAATGTCAGGTTTCCTTTCGAACTGTTGTATACATTGTTTGGATACGTATTATTTGGTCGATCATCCGAAACGGCACTGCTTTCTAACAACCCCCGTTCGTAGGCGGGAGCATAGGAGACCAACGGCTTAATCGCCGATCCCGGCTGACGATAGGAGAGAAATGCTCGATTATAGTGGTTGCCTTCTTCACCGCGGCCACCGATACTTGCCACCACGTCTCCTGTCTGATTGTCAATGACTGTCATAGCCGCCTGTTTAGTGTAAAAATTATTTTCCCCATTTTGATCCTGCCAAGCATTCATGACGTTGCTGACGATCCCTTGCAATTGATCATGCAAAGCCGGGTCAATGTTGGTACTGATTTGATAACCGCCGGAAAGAATTCGCTGATATACCTTGTTATACGCAGATTTGTACTCTTCGTTGTAGCGATCCTCTTCTTCTTTGGAATCAAATTGGTATTGGAAACGGAAGTCCTGCTGTCCCATCAAAATCTTGGTGGCATTGTCCACTGCCAAAGCGACTTCGTTATTGTCCAGCTGATTGTTCAACGCATTGCTGTGGATTTTCGCCGAAATATCATCCGCCACAGCCTTGTCGTATTGATCTTTAGTGATGTAGCCTTGCTGATTCATTTGTTTAAGAATTAGCTTCGCACGTTTTAACGCATTTTTCTTATTAGTTGTAGGATCGAAAATTCCCGGGTTATTGGTAATCCCTACAAGCGTTGCTTTTTCCAGCAGGCTGGTATCATTGATGGACTTACCAAAATAGACCTTTGCCGCAGCGTTGATTCCATAAGCACCGTGACCGAAGTACACATTGTTCAAATAATATTCTAAAATTTGGTGTTTTGTGAAGCGTTTTTCTAGTGCTTGGGCCATCACCATTTCTTCGATCTTCCGTGAAATAGAAACCTCCGGCGTTAAGTAAATATTTTTTACTAGCTGCTGAGTGATGGTAGAGGCCCCACGGACACCGCGTCCAGTCGCTGCATTTATCCCAACGGTCAACAGCCCTTGGGTATCTACCCCGTGGTGGTCGTAAAACCGTTTATCCTCGATAGAAATCAATGCTTGAGAGACGAGAGGGTCCATCTTGTCATAGGTGATGTAGTCCCGTTCTTGGGTCTTTAATTCTTTGAGAACCTGCCCATTTTTATCCAAAATCGTCGTTGGATGGTATTGCTTAAAGTCACTTTCTTGGATTTTCGCCGCATGTTCTTCCCCAGCATCAATCGCCGCGGTGACTTCTTTTCCATATTTTTGGAAGAAGAAAATGGTCCCTGCGACCACTACTAAGAGCATCGCCGCTAAAATACTCAAGGAGATTTTTGTGGACCGGGATAGTTTTCCACGTTCCGTCTTTTTCCTCGTGGGTTTTATTCTCTTTTCTTTTTTTTGTTGATGTCGTTCTTGTCTGTTTGCCATATCCGCCTATCCTTAAAAAAATCATTTCCTCTAGTGTAATAGAAAATGACGAGAATAACTATCATATTCATATTTTTCCAAGAAAAAATTTAGATTATTTCATAAAAATAGGCTGAATTTCACTAGAAATACTTGACGCTTGCTTAATTTGTCGCCACAATGTAAAGGAGATGAGGTGACCTATGGAGACAAAGAAAAAATGGTTGATCTTTTGGGGGATTCTGGCCGCTTTGTTTGTTGGGACATTTGGGATCGTTTTAAGCGGCAATTTTCCGCAATTCACGATACCCTTTAGTGTTTTTGCCAGCGATGACAAGGTAAAGAAAAAGGAAGAACTACCGAAGTTAAACGTATTGGCGTTGAAGGATGTCAACGATCAGTCATTATTAGAAGAACAAACGGAGAAAATCGATGCTTTGAATAAGGCATTTGAAGACAATAACAGCTTTTCCAGCTCTCAAGCGATGGCTGACGCGATAGAAAAAGTCTACGGGAAGGCGAAAGACGGGAAGAACATCTTTAACCTTTATCGTAAAATTTATCCGATGGTGAGTTCGGAGGAAAGCGGCTTTGTCAGTATCAGTTTAGTTGGATTCGGGCAGCGTCTTGTAGACGATCAGACGATGACGACGCAGAGACAGGTTTGGAGCTTTACCGATACTAGCGGTTCGCGTCACGATTACACCATTAACATACGTTATAACCAAAAGGAGCTGAACGAATTAACCGCTGAAGACGGCAGCGAGGTAAAGTCGGTCATCACCAAAGAGGATACTTATTTAGATAAGTCGGCAGATTTTGAAACGGCATGGACGGAACTGGTACGACGCGGAACAGATACTCAGCTTTACCGTCAAATGCAAAAAGCGGGAATGGACAGCAATCAGACAGAATTCAAAGCGTTGGAAAAAAGCATCAATGTGACGGATCAAAATGGGTTCTTTGATTTATTCAAGGATACTCGGGGAGATATTGCTCATGCGTATCTTTCTGGTTTTTATCATACGAATACACCCACAGATGGGCAATCGGATTATTACTTCCGAGTACCTACTTCTGAAAAGGACGTGGCTACCTTTGTAGTCGTCTATGATCGCCTACAACAAAAAATTGTTTCTATTAATAAGCAGTAATTATGGGAAGACCATCCATGTGGATGGTCTTATTTTTTAGGATAAAACCGTAAAAAGCAATCATAATATTAAATATATTATAAAATATATGGTGTTTCGCAAAAATATTTCGTCATAATCCAAATATTTTTTTTGAATTTTGAGGGATTATAGAAATATATCACAATTATTGTTATATTTTGTTTAACAGGAAAATTACCCAAAGATCACATTTCTTAGAGGCGGGGGAACATGAGAGAGCAATTCCTGTAATCCAACAGATTTGTTGGTATGTTTCTTACTTGATGGGGGGTGGTATATGCGACGTGCTTCTGTTTTTGGCCAAAAACAAACTCCGAAAAAAATCGACTACTGTCTTCCTTTTGAAGGCAGTGGTTTCAATCGTTAGGGTAGGTTTATTTGTTGTGCATTTTTGCATAGGGCAAAGAACGAAAAGGAGAGCGAAATGAAAAGAAAAGGGTTAATGAAAAAGTTAAAGGGGATCATGTCGTTGGTAACGCTGTTGATTATGACAGTGTCTTCGTTAGGGATACCAGCACAAGTTTTTGCAGCAGATGAGGGAAACGTTCCTGCGAATCTGACAGTCAAACATAATGATACGCAGAAATGGACAGTAATTCAGTTCGATAAAGTCGAAGATGCCGACAGCTATAAGATTTATCGAGCAGAAGAGCAAGATGGAAATTTTGAACATATTCAAACACTGAAGAGTGATACCACCTATGCGGTCGATCCTTATACGGAGCTGAAGACCGATGGGACTCTGAAGGCTGATTATCTTTACTATTATAAAGTGTCAGCTGTTGTCGAGGGTAAGGAACAAGAAGCTGCTGGTCCAGTAGCTAATCAAGATGTTGCCACAAAAGCTAGTGATGATCAAATCGAAGAAGCCGCAGCAGCACCTTCAGCAGTAACTGAAGAAAAAGCAGAAGAAGTGACAGAAGAAACAACAGAAGAACAAACAGCTGCTGTGCAAACATACAGCTCATCTAGACACGACAAAGACTGTGATACTAAGCACAGCAGTAGAAAAAAATGTAACTCGAACAACTGGAAACACGGCGACTACTGCGACAAGAAACATAGTGGTAAAAAATGTAATGAGAAAAACTGGAAGCATGGCGACTATTGTGATAAGAAGCATAGCGGACACGGCTGTAACGAAAACAAATGGCAGCATGGGAAAGATTGCGACAAAAACCACAGCGGTCACAACTGTAACGAAAACAACTGGAAGCATGGAAAAGACTGCGATGAAAAGCATAGCGGCCACAACTGCAACCATAACTGGAAGCATGACGAAGATTGCGATAAAAAGCATGACGGAAAAGAATGTAACCAAAATAACTACAAAGAAAAATGGGATGCAGTGAAAAATGTCTGTGTAACTGAAACACAGCACCATTGGTTGAAGCTAAGCTGGGAATCAAAAGGCAGTGATGCAGAATACAAAATCTTCCGCGCGACAAAAAAATGCAACGACTATAATTCAAAAGACTTTAAAGAAATCGCTACGGTAAAAGGACAAACCACGTATAATGATACCAAGTTGAATCACAATACGACTTATTGCTATAAGGTAATGGTAAAACGTCCGAAAATTTGCCCATACACGATCGAAACAGTGAGCAGTTCGAATGTCGGTAAATTTACTATTTGCGGAACGACATTGAACCCATCGATCAAAGCAACCGCCGTTTCTGATAAGGCGATCAAAGTAACATGGACAAATACGAAGAGTGACAATGCGTCAACACGTTACGCAACAAGCTATACATTGTACCGCAGTACAACAAACAACATCAACAAAGCAACAGCGATTACAGTTGCCGGCAAACAAGACGGCTCTGAAATGAGCTACACAGACGACTGCTTGAACCAATGCACGACCTACTACTACTGGGTAAAGGCAAATTACGGTCAATGGAGCAACTGGGTGAGTCCGCAATGGGGACCAAGCTGTGCGACAACCTTGAAGAAAAAAGATATTGGTACGGACTTGAAGGGTTGTGTTAAGAATTACCTTAAATGCGGTTGCATTCCAACTCGTTACTATGGGGCACAAATCTTCTTAGGAACGAAGAAACCAACAGATTATACGAAAGTTCGTGTGTATCGTCGGACGAGCTCAGGGAAATATACCTCTGCTTACAAAACGATTGATGTTCGCTATGCGAAATACGTGAATGGTCCATTTGGTAAAGGCTATTACTTAGATTACTCGTTGAGTAAAGTGTGCTTATCAAGAGGAACCTATTACTTCGCGATTCAAGCAGTTGGTTCTGATGGCGGAAAAGAAATCACCGGACCAATGAAAGAAATTGGCTGTGCTTACGTAAAATGGTAAGCTAATTAAAAAATGTCAAACTACTATTTGTAATTAAAAACGTAACTTAAAAAGAAATCGCTGTTTTTGATATACCTTCATGCAGCGAAGATCGTCCAAAAAAAGTGTTAGGAGAGGGGTCTCCTAACACTTTTTTATTGTTCATTAATCAATGAAAAGAGCCTCATGGCCGGTATATGGCAAGAATTTCTCAAATAGATCCGCTGTTTTCACCTTCATATAATTGGTGACAGACCCAGAACTACAGCCATACCATTCTCGTTCGGCTACTGATTTGTCGAAGACCAACTGAATCTCGTGTTCTGGGTCCATCAATAAGCCGAAGATTGTTGCTGCACCAGGAATGACGCCTAAGCGTTCGTTCAGTAAATCCGCTGAAGCAAATGACACTCGGGGAATTTCTAATTTCTTACCGAAGTCCTTTGTGACGAACTTGAAGTCGGCTGGTGTAATGTACAGGTAAAACTTGGTTTTCTTTTGATTGCATAAAAAGATGGTTTTAACGACTTCGATCCCTAAACGATTATCGATATCGATACAGTCCTCCATCGTCAATGCCTCGCCCGTAGCCACTTGATAAAAAGGAATTTCAAGCTTTGCTAGTGTTTCGTAGGTCTTTTCTTCTAATTCAGATCCAAATTCGGTTGGTGGGGTAGTCTGCATCTCGCTAACGTAAACCATAACGGCCTCCTTGTTGTCTGTAATACATACTACGATACTATTTTTTAATCGAATTCACAATATATTTTCATTTACTTCTCTGATTGAGCCAAATCTTTCTTTACTAAACGATCAAGTATTACTTCAATATCCATGAAATCCGTAGTCGTGATATTCGAACGAATGATCACGGATTCTTGACCTTCAGAGATGAAATTTTTACAAGTCGGTGAGGTTCCGATGATTAACTGAGCCTCTTGCGGTGTTTCCACGAAAGTTAGATGATATCGGTTTTTAAAGTGTAAATTGATCTTTTCTTGAATGAAAATGCTGAAGAGATCGCTATGTTCAGAAAACGCATACACCGAGATTTTCGGTAGGCAGTTTTCTAATGAATAGAGTGTTACACAGGTCAGGAACGAATAGACACGTAATTGGCGATGATCATAACTTGGTATCGCTTGAATAAAGTCTTTCCAAAAAGCTTCAAAGCGTCGATAATAGTAAGGAAACTGCTGCTGTACGTGGTTTAACGCTACGCTGTTTCTAAGCTCATCAATCATTGGATCATTTAAACGGAAGAAAGACAACGCCGCATAATGCTGTTTGATTTTTCGACCAACAAATCTTTGCTCGCGACTGCTTAATTGTCGGAAATGAGCAGAAAAAGAGCCGATCCAATGGGCAGTAGCTTGATTGAAAAAAAGTTCTCTGGAAGAATTTTTCGGTTGAAGCTCAAAATCATTTAACAATGAGCTGTATATCGCATACAGGAAAAAACGCCATTCATTGGTGTTCCAAGTTTTTAAAAAGCCTGGTTTTTTCGGATATTTAAAGCGATTTAATCTTTCAAGTTCGATAGTGTTAAAAACGAGTTCCCCTTTTTTACTGAGAGATTTGTTCGTTATCAATAACCAAAAGCAGATCATCTCCAGATTTGTTGGGTTATGGGGAAGCTTTAAGTATTCTTCTATTTGATTCGCCTGTTGCGTATAGCTGTCAGTATTAATCCATTCTACTTGAGTGAATTGATGGTATAAACCGCGAACAAAGATATAATAAAAGCGGCGAATGTCCACTTCGCGTCCCTTCAGGCTGATCTTTGTCGAGCATGAGATGTAGAGGTTGTAATCCGTCAACTCTTTATTGATTTCTTTGATTTTTCGACGTAATTTTGATTCACTGATATTCTTATCCATACAGAATTGAATCGCAGAAATTTTCCGTCGAGTTAAAATGTCGCGAATGATTTCACAGGCGAGATCATGCTGATATAGGTAACTGGTTAAGGATTGGAGGTTAGTGGAGGAACGATCCAATTGTATTCCACGTCCATTATCCATGCGGAGCTTCAAAGAATAGTCCTTTTCTGTATAAAGCTCTTCAATGATAGACTGTAGCTCTTTGCAGTTCACACGAATCGTGCCGAGGCTGGCATAGCCAATTTTTTCCTGCAATTCCTTCAAAGAAATTGGCGCTTGCAGACCATCTAATGTATCAATAATCTGAATTTTTAATAACGTATTCTTATCCATTCCCAGCATGAGTAATCCCTCCATTCTTATTTAATAAAAATTAATCGCATCATTTTATATAATAAATCGAAATATCATTTAATACAAATAATAACCTAATAAATGGCGAAAAATAAAGTCTTTTTCTAAAGAATTCATAAAAAACTCGCTTTTATTAAAAATAACTCAAGTTATATTATTTAAGTTTTCTTATCCTGTAAGGATATTTGGAAAAAATCATGACTTCTCGAACTTTTTATGAAAGCGGTCGTTTCCGCTTTTATTCTAAGGTATAATGAATCTAAAAGGAGTAAGGAGTCAGCGATGAAAATCTCAGAAATGAAAAATATTGGTGTAGTAAATGAGGAAAAGTTGGAGCAGGTAGGAATTACAACGCCGGATCAATTGCGGGAGTTAGGAACAGAGGCGGCATTTTTAAAGATTCGTCATCTAGTAGATGATGGGGCATGCTTGCATTTATTGTACGGACTAGAAGGAGCTATTCAGGATATTCCTAAGCGAGAATTAAGTGAGCGCCGAAAAGCAGAGCTGCGTGATTTCTTCAAAAAATTAGATTAGATTTTAGCGGCTTTGCTTGCTGCGAGAAATAATTCACGTTACACTAAATACAAAAAAGAAGGTGGCTTTTTGTATTTAATCGCATTAGTGATTTTTGTTATCCTTGTCGGCGCATATAATATTTTTATCAATCTTGCCCGCAGGAAAAAGAAGAATGTGACCCCTTTGATGGTGAACATTCAGGTAACGCTGAATTTGATTTTAATTGTAGCAGGTCTGATATACTTAATTTTTGGATAAAAAGAGAGGAAGACAGCTGTCGTTCCTCTTTTTTTATCGATAGATTTACACTAATTTTTGACAGTAGTCATAAGTGCCCGCCGCCTTCTTAGCGAATGGAGACAATTTGGGCGCCAAAAGGCATCAGAGCTAAGCGAGCAAGCTTGAGGGATTGTGCAGCAAAGGGAATACCAATAATGGTGACACATAGCAAAGCAGCGCTGAATAGATGACCGATCGCCAAAGGAACCCCCGAAACAATCAACCAAATTATATTGACGATAAAGTTTACTCCCGTGGTGTGATACACGATATCCTTACCAAAGGGGGCAAAGCTCAGACTTGCAAACTTAAAGCATTGCAGTCCGATTGGAATACCGATAATGGTGATACACCATAAAATGCCGGCGAGACACCAAGTCAATCCACCGACCAAACCGCCGAAGATGAACCAAATGATATTTCCTATACAAGACATAAGTCATTCCTCCATTTTGTTTAAGTGTACCATTTTTAAGAAAAGTTACCTCCAACTTTAGATGGATTTCGATAATTTACGTTTTTTTAGAAAGGAGACAATCATGGCAGAAACATTTGAATTATACTCCGTGGATCAAAAAACAGTACTTCAGGGCTATCATTGGTCGTGCGAAGAACCACGAGCAGTCTTGCAATTGACGCATGGAATGGCTGAACATTTGAGGCGATACGAGCCATTGGCGAATTATTTGAATGACCACGGCATTGCAGTAATCGGTCACGACCATTTAGGACATGGTGCCTCTGTGAATGAGAACCCTCACGGCTATTTCCATGATGAGACAATCAAACATGGGTTGGTTCAGGACTTGTATCAAGTAAGCCAGTGGGGAAGAGCAAAATACCCAGAATTGCCTTTTTTTCTACTGGGGCACAGTATGGGCTCCTTTGTATTGAGAAATTATCTTTATGAATACGCTGATGAAATAGCAGGTGTGATTGTCGTCGGAACCGGTCAGCAGCCGATCTGGTTAACTCGTTTTGGTCGAACCTCTGCGAATCTGCTAAGTAAAATCCAAGGAGACAAGCATCCTAGTAAGTTGATCGATCAGCTTGCTTTCGGAAACATGAATCGCAGAATCACTCACAAACGAACCGATAAAGACTGGCTGGTCAGTCTATCAGAAGAGGTGGATAAGTATATCGCCGATCCCATGTGCGGCTTTTTATTCACACTAAGTGGCTATCAGGAGCTCTTTTCTTTGATTATTCGCGCGCAAGACCCGGAGCTTTTGAAAGAAGTCCCTAAAAAGCTGCCAATGCTCTTTTTATCTGGTAAAGAGGATCCTGTGGGTGATTACGGTAAAGGAGTAATGGCGGCAGCGAAATCATACCAGTTAGCTGGTGTAGAGAAGGTAACCGTTCAGCTATACGAAAAAGCTCGCCATGAGCTCTTAAATGAAACCCAAAAACTTAAAGTTTTTCATGATATTTGCAAATGGATGGAAAATATTTTTGAAAAATGATATCATTGTAAAAATTTTAGGTAATTGAGGGATCATATGAAGGCAGAATTTTTGATTGATTATTGTCACCAAGAAGATTGGGCACCTCAGGGAGGTCATCGCCAATCACCTATCGATATCCAAACAACTCAAATTGAAAACAATGATACTCTTGCAACTATAGAAGTAAATTTTTCGGAATCCACTGCTACGTTTCTAAATAATGGGCAGAATCTGCAACTTTTGGCAGCGGGACAGGCATGTTTCAACCATCGCTTGTTTCAATTTGTCCAAGTCCATTTTCACGCAGACTCCGAGCACCGTCTCAATGGGAAGAGCTTTCCGTTGGAAGGGCACTTTCTTTTCCAAGCACCCAACGGTCAATTAGGTGTGATGGGGGTGTTCTACGAAATTGGCGTTTTTAACCCTGATTTTGAGCAAGTCTTGAATCAGTATGAGCAGGAAAAAGGGGAAGGGACCTTCTCTGTCTCAGAATTGATTCCTAAGGATAAAAGCTATTATCACTATATTGGTTCGTTAACGACTCCGCCTTTGACGGAAGGCGTAGAATGGTATGTCTTGAAAAACACGGTAGAAGTCTCTGAGGAGCAGGTTCAACGATTTATTTCTATTCATGGAAAAAATAATCGTGATTGCCAATGTATGAATGAGCGCAAAGTATTAAGCTATAACGAATAAAGTCGCCGCCAGATCATTCTGGCAGCGACTTTTTTTGCGGTTAAAAAGCTCAAGAGAGGTAGTCGTTTAGTATATAAGCGACGCCAGCTTCTTCATTTGTTTTCGTTAGGGTATCAGCGATTTTCTTTACTGCAGGAGCAGCGTTTCCCATCGCGATACTCTTGCCGCTAAGCTTCAGCATCTCTAGATCGTTCTCCTGATCCCCGAAGGCCAGTACATCTGCGAGGTCGATGGTTAAATAGCTTGTTAAAAATTTGAGGGCAGCCCCTTTGTTTACCCCTTCAGCCATGACCTCCAGCCAATATTTATCGGAATAAGAGCTGTTAATTTGCTTTTTTTCTAATTGTGAACGCAGTTTTACTAATTTGCTAGTATCCCCATCAGTAAAGGCCAGCTTAAAATAGCTGATTTCTTCCTGTTCTATCTGTTCCAAAAGCTCCTCAACCTTTGATTCCTTCAAATTGAATTGCGCATAATAAGGACTGTTCACTTCATTCTTATCCTGGGCAAAGGAGATGCGGTCGTCTTGAGTCGCGCGACTTGCTACCACCGTCACCTCCGTTTTCATCGCAAGAGAAAGCGCTGTGTTGACCGTTTCTGGAAGAATAGTATAGCTTTTTAATACATCTTGAATTTCTCCCTTTTCGATTCGGGCAACGTATGCGCCGTTGGAGGCTAAGGTGTAGCCACTAAGTTCTAACTCAGCAAAAACTTCTTTCGCTGATTGAATAGAACGGCCTGTTGCTAGTACAACAGTTCCTCCTTGACGATCAAATGCTTTTAACGCCTTCGCGTTTTCCTCTGATACGACACCCTCTCTGTTCAGTAAGGTGCCATCGAGATCTATTGCTGCTAATTTCATCTCTATCCGTCCTTTTTTTCATTAATCTAGTATAAGAGTAGTCCAATTTTCAGAAAATGAACAATTAAACGCTCATGTGATTACAAGTTCAAACTATATGCAAGAATTTAAAACTATTCTTTAGAAAAAATTAATAATTGTCAAGAAGATGCAAATGACAAGTCTTTTCATCGATTTTTTGAAGAAATGAGAGGGGTGTCAAAGCATTAATTTTGATTAATTTCCGTCAGGCGTCTAGTCTGGAATTTGTAAACAACTGTTATTAAACATATGAAAAAAGGAGATAGGAGTGAAAGAATATGTTCTCAAAAATTGAGGAAATCCCTGTAGTCACAGCAGCTGACGAAAATTACGCTCCTTATCTGAGTGTAATGATTGCAACATTGCTGGACAATACTTCAAGAACTACACCAATTCGTTTCTTTATTATTGACGATGATCTTTCCATTTCAAGTAAGGAAAAGTTAATCGAAACCGCCCACAAACATTCAGAGGCGGCTGTTATTCAATTTGTGAAAGTCGATGAGGAAGTTTATGAAGACTTTTTAGTAAGCGACCATATTACAACGACTGCTTACTTCAGAATTTCCATGCCTAAGATGCTGGCTGGTAAAAATTATCGAAAAATTCTGTATATTGATTCGGATACATTGATTCTCGATGATATCCAGAAATTGTATCAACAAGAGTTAGATGGAAAAACGATTGGCGCTATTATCGATCCAGGTCAAACGAAAGCACTAGAACGTTTAGGTGTAGACTCCCAAGATTATTACTTTAATTCAGGCGTAATGGTCATTGACGTAGAGCGCTGGAACCAACAGCACATTACCGAAAAAACCATTGAGTATCTAAAAGAACATGGCGATAAGATTATCTACCACGACCAAGACGCGTTAAATGCGGTGCTGTATGAACAATGGCATCCATTCCATCCGCGCTGGAATATGCAATCGTCGCTTATTTTCGACAAGCATCCAGCACCAACAAAACACTACGATGATTTATATAAAGAAGGACGGGAAAATCCGGCCATCGTTCATTTCACAGGCCATGACAAGCCTTGGAATACGTTAACAGGACATCCTTATCAGGATTTGTACATGGAGCTATTAAATAAAAGTATATTGATGAAGACGGTGAGGGTAAAATGATGAAAAAAGAGAAGATTACGGTAGTATCAAGCTGCAACGACGCATTTGCTGAACACGTGTCTGCATTATTTGTTTCAGTCCTAGAAAATGCTGAGCAACCTACGGAAAATTTTGATTTTTACGTGATTGATGATGAGATCACGATTGCAAATAAACGCTTAATGCGAGAAACAATTAAAGGATACGATGCATCCTTGCACTTTATGACGATTGATAAAAAATATTTTGCAGATGCGGTGGAGAGTGATCGTATCCCGGAAACCGCGTATTATCGCATCGCGATTCCAGAATTATTCCGAGACAAAGGTCTTGAAAGAATTCTCTATCTTGATTGTGACATGATCGCTCTGACGGATATTTCCGAACTGTGGGAGGTTGATCTATCCGGTTATATCTTAGCTGCGGTAGAAGATGCTGGCTTCCACCATCGTCTAGAGAAAATGGCTGTCGCTTGTGACTCAACAAAATATTTCAATTCGGGCTTTATGCTGATCAACATGGAAAAATGGCTTTCGGAAAACGTGACGAAACGCGTCCTGCGGTACATTCACGACAATCCTGAAAAATTGAAATTCCATGATCAAGACGCATTGAATGCGATTCTCCACGATCAATGGCTTCAACTGCATCCAAAATGGAATGCCCAAAGCTATATTATGAAACGTGAAGTCGAACATCCAGATCCAGAGGGTGAAAAAGAATATTTCCAAACCCGACGCGATCCTAAGATCATCCATTATTCTGGACATATCAAACCTTGGAGTAAAGAGTGTACCTCTTCCTTGAAAAAATATTATGAAGAATACGAAGAATTAACGGCATTTTCAGAGGATGATGAGGGTGAGAAGGCCTCGCTGAACACAGCTTCAACAAGAAAACTAGGCTAAAGAAGGAGCGCATTTATGAAGACTAAGATGAAAAGTAAATGGGAACAACCAAAAAGTCGTTTTTCTACTAAGAATAAATCAAATAGAAAACAATCTACGCAAAAAAATAGCGCAGTTCGTTCATTGTTAATGAAGCTTCTGTCTGTTTTTATCATTGGTTTCATCACAAAGAAGCTTAACAATCGAAAAAAAATAAATAATTGATTGAGGCCTATCAGCGAAAGTCTGGTATGGCCCGATGAGATAGACAAGAGCCTTAGAAGAAAAATAATCTTCTAAGGCTTATTTTTTTGCTGTTATGGACGGCCTCGCCGATCACGAGGCTTGTGTTTGACTTGGGGTTCAAGCTCGTTGATCAATTTGGTCAAGATATGGTCGAATTGTTCCTTTTCCTCGTGACTTAAAACATCCAGTATAACGGGCTGGAAGTCATCGCTCTGTTGAGCGGCGATTTTTCCGCGAGCAGTCAAATGGATATTCATGACACGTCGATCTTCCTGCGATTTTTCACGTGTGATATAGTCCTTTTTTTCCAATTTGCGAATCATTTCAGAGGCTGATTGTGGACGCATATCTAGCTGGCTAACAAGCGCCTTTTGCGAGATTGTTCCATGTTTACGAATAATCGCTAAAATCTGGCTTTGACCACGATTCCGGTTTTCGAACTTGAATGGACCACGAGCATTTTCGCGGAAAAATTGCGTCAATAAATCGTTCAAATCAAAGTATTTTTGGGTAACAGCTACATTTAATTCTTTTTCGTCCATGGATTCATAACTCCTATAAGCAGAATAGTAGGGATTGCTTCATCCAATATTTTATCAGGTTACCGAAATAAATTAAAGGCATCCGCTGAACCGATGATTTTAAAATGAAAGAGAGAATAGTCGCTATTTATTTTTAAATAGAGAAAGGACCATATACATACGATAGCGAATATGCTATCATATGTATATGGATAAACCTCAGTTTGATTTCATTAGGAGAAAAGACGGAACAAGTGAATTTGAAGATTTTCTAAATTCGATACCTGAAAAGATTCTGCTAATTTGTTAGCGATAATCAGTAAAACAGAAGAGTATGGATTGTTGGTAGCGCAGAGAATGGAGTGGGTGAAAAAACTTGAGACGGATTTATACGAGTTGCGCTCAAAAGTCGGTAAGAACATTCAACGAGCGATTTATTTTCAGAAAATCGGGAATGAGTTTTTGATCACACATGGTTTTACTAAGAAACAGCAAAAGACACCGAGAACAGAGATAGAGCATGCAAAAAGTGTCAGAGCACAGTATGAGAAAGGAGAATTACGATGAGTAAGATTGATGACCTCATCAGTAAGAAGAAAGTGGAAAGCGCCACATTTGCTGATGAATATGAAAAAGAAGCACAACGTTTAGATATCGCTATTGCTTTGACGAAACTGCGAGAAGAACTAGGTGTGACGCAACGTGAATTAGCTGAGAAAGTCGGAAAGCCTCAATCAACGATTGCAAGAATTGAAAATGGCTCAATGAATCCCAGCCTAAATATTCTATATGAGATTGCAACAAAAGTTGGAAAAGAGCTGCATGTTGAGTTCAAATAGATTGAAGTGAATACAAAAGAATATTTCATGTAAGTGACCAAGCGAAGGATAGTATCGTTTGGTTTTTTTGCAGGTATCGGCAAACGTGCGAAACAGAAAACCAGCTGTTTTACGGAGGATGGAAGTTAAAAGTTATACGGAAAAATCTCTTCACTAGCGTTACAAAGTAGCTACTAAGCGTATTGAGTGTCTCAGATTATGAAGACCTTTTTAAGGAGAAAAGAGTGGTAAAACCAGCAAAGGTGATATAACCAATAGGGCTTGAACAAAGTGAGAACTGGCATCTTAAGTCACTAGCTAGTAGTGGAGCCTTGCAGCAAATTACTCTATTAAAGGGTGTTTACGTTATAAAAAATTAGAAATGAAAGTATCATCGTTATTTATTGAAAGCAAAAACTCGATTAAATCCTATTCATAGTCACAAGTCCTTTATGTTAATTTCAAATAAAACTTTTGGAATTGCAAAATCCGTAAAAAAGGGCTTATTTTAGTTGTGTAGAGCTCTCAGGTGAAAGTAATTATCAAAAAGGAGGAGACCATGAAAGATTATGGCTTAACTCGGCAACAGCTGTTCCAGTTAACAAGAGGAACGTTGGAAAAACGGATAAATCATTATTTCAAAGAAACTCATGATAGCAATGGAACGATTCAATTCTTAGTTGCGTTGCAGGTAAGGGATGAATTGTGTGAAGGAGATTTTTCACTGCTGTTGAAGGATCTCGTGCAATACATTTTTTTGCATATGCGTTCAACGGCTTTGATGCGACGTTTCTATGGGTATTTTGCCGAATACTTCGATAAAAAGGAATGGCGTCTGTTATCTGTAAAATTATTTCCAGCGAAAACGTTTGTTTCTGACAAAATAAAAGCGCTTTATTCGCAATTGATTAAGGAACCATTCGCGAGAGTAGCGGAATCATGACGAGATAAAAAAGTGAAATACACGAAAAAATCAGAAAGGAAGAAAGCGATGTTCACATTAGATGCAGAATTTGAAAATAGCGATGGCAGATCTCAACATTTGAAGATTAAACACTTTGATCCTACCAAGACAGGTGAGGAGATCAAAGCCTCTTTAACAAAATTAACCAAGCTGAACCTATTTGAAAAAAAGGGTGTCGGCTTATTTAAGAAGGTCAAACATGCGACCTTGATTGAAACCATTGAGACAGAACTGTTTAATAAAACCCTTGATGAAGGATCAGAGACGGCTCAACTGGAGAAAGAAGGGACACAATTAACAGATATAGCGGAAGAAAGCCCACAGACGGTGGAGTTTGTTGTTCGAGAAGAAAGACCTGAGCCGGGGCTGCTGATCCAGCAAATCGAATTGCCGAAAGAAATAGACCCAAGAGAAATGACACAGGAGCAAGCACTGTCTTTGATTTCAGCGTGTATGCCGGATGCGTATACGTTGGAAAACATTCAGATAGAGGATAAGGAGAAACCAGCGCGGATAATCTTGACAGAAAAGCTGAAGGAAAAAAATGTGTCAGCCACACACATCCAGCAGACACCACCAGCTGTTCCTTCGAGAAAGCGAAAGCGACTACTTGAGCGCATCCGAAAACGAGAATAGCGTGTAATGTTGAATTATTATCGAAAATCCAACGTTGGGTGAGGAAGAAGGTGTGAAAAAGTCCTATCACATCTTCCGTTCTCGAATAATCGGTGTTCCAGAAGTAGCTTCTTCTGGAATAAGCCGAAATTTCTTGAAGCGGCTTACTTCTGTCACAAATGCTGATAGTAAAAATTTTGTCCACTAGCACAGTGGGCTCTTTGTCGTGAATTGCGGCATAATTCGTTATCAAATAAGAAATTTTGTCAAGCAGATGAGTCTGAAATAGGCGCATCTGTTTTTGCTTTTTTTGAGATAATTTTGAAAGAAGAGGTGATAGTAGTATTATTAAGGTTTTTTTGTCGAATTTTATCAAGTGATCAGGCACATGTTTTTTTGCTTTTTCTGAAGAGTGATACGATCAATTTAATCATTGAGAGAGATCTCAAAAACTTATTTTTAAAGGGAGCGAACAACATGGGAAATCTATTGAAATTATTCGGCGTAGCGGCAACAACTTTTCTAGTCTTGGATTTATTCTGGCTACTTGTATTTGCGCGACGAATGTATCAGGATCATTTGGGGCATTTGATGGGACAGACAAAGATTGTACCCGCTGTGCTTTTCTATTTGCTTTACTTGATAGGAATTCTCTTTTTTATCGTTACACCTGCTTTAGAAAAGGATAGTCTATTTTATGCGGTGGCCGCAGGAGGGTTCTTAGGTTTGTTATGTTACGGGACGTATGATTTGACCAATTTGGCGACTCTGGATAATTGGCCAGCCTTCATTACCGGTGTGGATTTAATTTGGGGTACAGCTGTTACAGCCGCAGTGTCAGGAGTCACTGTTTATGTAGCACAGCAGTTCAACTGGAGGTAACAGAAGATGGAAGTTCGTCAAACAAATTCAGTCATTGATCCGAAGAAATTACTTTTTGCTTTTCATCAAGGAGCGATCCAGCTAATCAATGAGAAGCAAGTCCTGAATCAGATAAATGTTTTTCCTGTTTCGGATGGGGACACCGGCAGCAACTTAGCATCACTGATGCAAACTATTTTGGAGGAGACATCCGAGGAAAGCAGTACGGTCGTTGAGGTTTTTGAGCAGGTAGCGGATGCTTCTTTGTTAGGAGCAAGAGGAAATTCAGGGATTATTTTTGCTCAATACTTTAATGGCATATACAATCATCTACTGCAGATGGAAGAGAAGGAGACTGTACAAAGTTTTGTTCAAAGTGTAAGATCAGCGATCACAGAGGCGTATCAAGCTATTGAACGACCAGTAGAAGGAACGATTATTACAGTGATCCGGTCTTGGGCGGAAGCTTTGGATGTCAGTGACTCCTTCGCTACTTTGGAGACATTATTGCCCCATGCCTTGATTAAGGCGAAGCAGGCGTTAGAGAATACCACGAATCAATTGAAGATTCTGAAAAAAAATCAAGTCGTTGATGCGGGAGCGAAAGGCTTTTACCTATTTCTCGAAGGCTTCACAGAGGCTCTTGTGGCTAAAAAGCCGGCATTGCACTTAGTACAGTCTGCAACTAGTACGGTTTCTATCGAGCAATCGATGGAGGCACACATGCATACTGAAGAGCCTGTTTATCGGTATTGTACAGAGATTCTACTCGATCATGTGACGTTGACTAAAGAAGAATTGCAGAATAATCTTCGCTCTTTTGGCGATTCATTGATTGTCGCAGTAAACCGAGGCAAGGCACGTGTGCATATTCATTCCAATCAACCTGCAGAGGTTTTAGGCTATTTAAGTAGTGTTGGAAAACCTATTCAGCAAAAGGCGGATGATATGCTATTGCAATACCAAGTCAATCAGCGTCGAAAGGCCCCTATTGCGTTAGTGACTGATTCTATCGCAGATATTCCAGCGGAGTACCTGCTGAATCATCAAATTCACGTTTTACCAATGAATATCTTAATGGGCGATACTAGTTATATCGACAAGATTACCCTTCTAACGAAGCAATTTCTTACATTGTCTAAGCAGACGGAAGAGCCTGCGACCAGTTCACAGCCAGCATTAAAAACTGTAGAGCAGCTTTTTTCTTTCCTGGAGACTCGGTATGAAGCAATCCTAGTAATTACTGTCGCAGGTAAATTAAGCGGGACCTATTTTACAGTGAAGGAAGCAGCCAAGCGGAAGCACGCAATCCCAATTGAGGTCATTGATTCTAGACAGAATTCTGCAGCGCAAGGCTTGTTAGTAATGAAGGCAAATGAATGGATTCAAGCAGGAATTCCCTTTGAGACGTTGAAGTCACGACTTGCAAAAAAAAGAGAAGAGATTGAGATTCTAGTAAGTGTAGATGACTTAAATCCCATGATCCGTTCTGGACGAATTCCTCAAGCAGTAGGCAGGGTCGCAAAAGGAATCAATTTGAAGCCGATCGTCAGCTTGGATGAGTATGGTGAAGGGAAATTGAGCAGCTTCGCTTTGAGTCGGCGCGGAAACGAAAGAAAAATCTTCCGTAAATTGGTAAAGGTTAATAATGAGCACGGACTTAAGCGATATGCAATCATTCACGTGGGTAACGAAGACAAAGCCATTCTTTGGGGACGAAAACTTACTGAGCAGCTTGGGTTTCCACCAAGCTTTATTACGGATAGCTCAACAGTAATTGCCATGAGCGCCGGAGAAGGAAGCATAGCAGTAGCGTATGAAATGGAAGGGGATGAAAAAGGATGATTGTTTGGTCAATAGTCGTCATTCTATTTATATATTTCACGGCCTTATTTTTTCTGGCACAGGCACTTCATAATAATTCTATCGTTGATTTGGCGTGGGGAATTGGTTTTGTCATTGTTGCGTTGGTGGGCTATTTATTGATGCCTGAGAAAACAACAGCGGCGGCTTTTGTAGTGATTCTTGTGACTGTTTGGGGGCTCAGACTGTTCTTTCATCTGGCGAAACGAAATATTGGAAAGCCGGAAGACTACCGATATGTGAATATGCGTAAACGGTGGGGGAAACGGTATGCCAAATTAAAAGCCTATCTCAATGTTTTTGTTTTGCAAGGGGTACTTTTATGTGTGGTAGCACTACCGATTTTCTTAGTTGTGACTGGCTCAGAAAAAGCTTTTTATTGGTGGAACTGGCTAGGGATCATCGTCTGGGGGATCGGTTTTGCCTTTGAAACTATTGGAGATTATCAGTTAACGGTATTTAAACGTCATGCTGAAAAGGGAACACTGCTGACGACAGGTCTATGGTCTTTAACGAGACATCCAAATTATTTTGGAGAAGCATTGAGCTGGTGGGGAATTTTCTTGATCAGTTTGAATGAGCCACGCACCCTCTGGGGGATTATCGGTCCTGTCACAATTACGCTGTTATTGCTTTTTGTTTCAGGTGTCCCACTGCTAGAAAAGAAAAATAAAGAGAAGCCCGGATATCAAACGTATGCGAATAAAACTCCGAAATTTGTCCCTTTCATTGGAAAAAAAGGGATTTAATTGGAGAAAAGCAGTCGAGATTATCGGCTGCTTTTCTACGTCCTTGGGCGGATGGTTCTTTTTATGATTTCAGGTATAGTTAGGGGGAAGGAAGGAGAGGACAATGAATGATGTTTCTAGGCTGCTTATTACTTGCTATTGCATTAATCGTTCTTTATTTTTTTCTACCGGGTGGTACTGCCTGGAAAAAGTATTTGGCGGAGGTTGAATCTTCTTTTCGACAGGAACCAGTTTCAGAGGAACCACAAATGATTACTGAAGAGGCGATAGCGGAGCTTCCGCCACTGCTGCAAAAATACCTCAAGAAGAATGGGTACGTGAATCAACCATTGATGCGGAACATGTTTATTCGCTTTGGGCATACGAGGTTTCGAATAGCTGCGGACAAGGCGCCGATCCCAATTGAGTTTTGTCAGGTTAATTTTGTCGAAAGCCCCGATCGCTATGCCTTCTTGAAGGCGCGGATGTTTGGGCTGCCCATCCAAGTGACAGATCAAGTCCAGAATGGTCGCGGCGCGATGATCGGAGTGTTGGCAAAACATTTCAAATTGTTTCACTCAACTGGACCGGAGATGGATCAGGGACAGCTGATTACATCCTTGGCTGACGCAGTTTTTCTGCCAAGCCTATTTTTACAGGATTACGTGACGTGGCGTACCCTTGACGAACGCACGATCGAAGGGACGATCAGATGGAATGGTGTGGGCGCAAAAGGGCGGTTTACCTTTGATGATTCTGGGGACATTGTTCGCTTCGATACTGAGGATCGATACATGGACGAAAATGGAAAGGGCACCTCATTAGTCCCTTGGTTTGTTCTGTATGAAAATTACGAAAGTGATCAACTGTACCGCAGACCTGGTTGTGTCAGTGTTAATTGGAAGCTGCCAGAAGGAATCGATAACTATTTTGTTAGCGATCAGATTCAGGTGAACTATTCAGTTGACTTAGCGGAAATAATACAAGTGTAAACAGAACGAGGCATCACTCTCAATGACGAGAGTAATGCCTCGTTTTTTGTACTTTCTTTCAAGGAAATTCGCATAAAGCCAGAATATTCCTAGAAATTATTTTTAGTGTCCTTTATGCTTTTCGCGTTTTTTGACTTGCCTTTGCTGAAAACGAGCTTCCGCATCTGCTATTTTTTTCTGCCGACGCTGAACTTTGCTTTCACTTTTAGCCTCTGCTCTCAAATCGCTGATAGCCTGCTGCGCTTTGGTCGAAACCACTGGCTGCCGCTTTTCACGATTGATTAATCGTTGCATTCGCTTCGGATTCATCTTTTTCTCAGGCCTCTTTTTCGCAGAGACAGTCCCTGACTGCTCCAGCAGATGAGGCAAGTGCGTCGCGATAAATGCGAAAATATCCGCATCCTTTGGTTCTGGACCAAAAACATATCGAATGGCTTGGTAATGACCGTCGAATTCAGCTTCCACCAAGCCGCACCAAAAACTGCCATCGAAGTAGATCGTCAACTTCATGATGACACCTCCCTTAAATGAATTTCAAGCAAGGGACAACCCGGGAGGGCAGGTTACTGACATTTTCATGCGGCGGACTACCAACCGCTATGTGTTTTTATGCTTGTCTTTAGTTTACTAGCTTTGAGAAGAAATACAAGCGTGTCAATAAAGCTGATGAATAGCTATTTGACATTTCATTCCAGGGTCATTACTCTATAGATAGTTTAGTAAACAGTAAAAAGACAGGAGGGTATATATGGCTAGCATCAGAGACATTGCTAAATTAGCCGGGGTTTCAGCCGCGAGTGTTTCTAGAATCCTCAATAATGATGAAACGTTTAGTATTAACGAAAATACACGTAAACGAGTAATTGAAATAGCGACTAGCTTGAATTATTCGAAAAACGAAAATAGAAAAAATCGAGACGTGGGGGATAAGAACACGATTGCTCTTATAACACGTCATCAAATAGATGATGAAAAAAGTGACCCCTATTTTATGTTTATCCGAAAAGGCGTGGAGTCGGAGGCAAAAAAATGGCGCTTAAAAACCTTTCGGGCATTTTCAATGCGCGATAAAAAGAAAGAAGTTTACCAGCTAAAAAAATATGGTGCCGTAGTAATTATTGGAGAGATGACGTTAGCTGCCTTGAAGGAAATCCAAAAGATTAATGATAATATTGTATTAATTGATTCCTATTCAGAATATGCGGAGTTCGATTGTGTTCAAACGGATTTTGCCCAAAAAACACATGAAATTCTTGACTTGTTAAAGAGCAAGGGGCATAAAAATATCGCCTTTGTCGGCGGCTTGGGAAGTAAGGTCGCTCTTGACGGAGAGGTCGTCTATTATAAAGAGGAGATTCGTGCTGAAAATTATCGACAATGGATGATTTTAAACCATCTTGATGAATATACAAATGTACTACAGGGGGAATGGTCTCCAGATACTGGGCTAGAGCTTGGCAATCAGATAGTGCAGATGGAGCCGAGACCGACTGCTATCGTGGTAGCCAGCGATCCTATGGCTGTCGGTGTCTACAAAGCAATAACAAATGCGGGGTTGTCTATTCCTGACGATATTTCAATTATTAGTTTTGATGATATTGAGATGGCAAAGTTCATGTCACCGTCTTTATCTACGGTGAAATTAAATGCAGAAGAAGTGGGGAAAATTGGTGTAGAGTTAGTTCGTGGAAAATTATTGAATGTTAGAGCAATGCCCGTCCGAGTCATTTGTACAAGTGAGTTAGTGCTTCGTGACTCAGTAAAAGATATCGCGGATAAAGAAGTTTGAGGTTCTTTCAAACTTTTTTATTTTTCTACTTGTGTAAACGTTAACTAAACAACTATACTAATGTTAGTAAACGTTTGCATACTAATAAAGGAGTGTTTTAAATGAAGTTCTTAGATAAAATGGCCGCAAAAATTGTTCCATTAGCACAAATTATTGCTGACAACAAGTTCTTATTAAGTCTTCGTGATGGCTTTATGGTGGCATTTCCCGCTACCATGTTCGCCTCCATCATGATCATTATTCAAAATTTTCCGACAACCTTTGGCTTTGCCGATAAGCTGCCGGAAGGCGTCAATGTTTTTTTGAACGATTTTTTTGGTCCAGTCGGAAATGCGACAATGAGTGTTGGAACGCTCTTTATCGTTTTTGGTATCGGATATCAGCTCGCAGATAAATTCGGACAGCCGAAGTTATTTGCAGGAGCAATTTCGTTATCTTCTTTCTTGATGTTGTTGCCATTCAGTAGCCAGGAGAAATTAGGGACAGTCATTCCAATATCAAAATTAGGTGCGGAAGGTATGTTTGTTGGCATCGTGACAGCAATGATTGCGACGATTATTTATTCAAGAATCAGTGCGGCAGGAATCACTATCAAAATGCCGGATTCTGTTCCTCCGATGATTGCACAATCATTTGTAGCGATTATCCCAGGGGCGGTCCCACTATTCATTTTTAATATTATCCGCTATTTGTTTACCTTTACAGAATGGGGCAACGCAGTTGATTTTGTTTATCAAATTCTTCAAAAACCATTGATGGGGCTTGGAGGTACACTACCAGCAGTGTTGATTGCTGTATTCTGTATGCAGTTTTTCTGGTGGTTTGGGATTCATGGAACGTTGGTTGTTAATGCCGTAATCGATCCAATTATGAATGCTTTAGCTATTGAGAACTACGAAGCATATAAAGCAGGAGCTTCTGAGCTTCCTCATATTATTAATACAACTTTTATGGGGGTATTTGTCAATCAGGGCCTACAATTAGGCATTTCGATCACCATGGCCTTTTTCATAGCGCGTTCTATTCGAATGAAGAAGTTAATGAAGACAATTATTGCGCCATCAATTTTTAATGTATCTGAACCAATGACCTTTGGGCTGCCAATTGTAATGAACCCAATTGCCTTTATTCCATGGATACTTGCGCCATTGGCATCAACGACGATTTCTTATCTTGCTATTTATATGGGACTTGTTCCCAGACCGATTGGCGCAACAGTTGTGTGGACCACTCCAGTATTTCTTTCTGGTTGGATAGGGACTGGCTCAATAGCGGGGGCTATTTTACAAGCAGTAACACTAGCTGTGATGGTTCTAATTTGGGTACCTTTCCTTGTTGTGATGGATAGGGAGTACTTGAAAGAAGAGAAAGACTTGGAAATGACCCACTCTGCAGCAGAGTAAGGGGAGGAATGAGCGTTGAGGATCGATACACTAAGTTATAAATACCAGATAGACGTAAGCAAGCAGCGAGTATATGAGGTCATTCGAAAAGAGCAGGAAACTTATTTCCGCTCAAAGGGTTACGTAGGAAAAGGGCTAAATGAAGGAGCGGTAGTTACTCTCTCTATGCCTTCAAAGCTTGGAGCAACAAGTATTCCTGCCTCTATTCAACTATCAAAGCTTGATGAGAATGAAATTGAATTACTCACTTCTTATAGCAAAGGAACAATCACTCAAAAATATCGGATAGATGAGCGTTCCGATTCTAAGACACAGGTGATATATACCGAAAAGAACGCGTTTACCCATGCTAGAAACCAGTATAGTTTTATCTTTCTAGCTTTTGTGTACAAATTCTTTTATAACAGAGGGATGAAAAAGAGGATGGTTTACCTAGAAAAACAATGTTATGAAAAAGAGGATGATGCAAAGTGATTGAACTTCTGAGTAAAAACATGTTTCATCTGCGAAATGAAAAGATTAGTTATGTGATCAATGTTTTGCCAAATGGTCACCTAGGACATGTCTATTTTGGAAGAAGTCTGGGAAAGATTACCATTGAGGACATTCAATACATGGCATCAACAGAAAGCAAGTCTGCCGGGACGGTCAAGTTCAGTCCGGCAATTCCGAATTTTAGCTTACAAGATCAATATCAGGAAGTCCCTGTTTATGGAACCTCGGATTTTAAAGAAGGCATACTGAAGGTTTCAGAGGAACAGGAGTGCTTATATTTAGACTTCCAATATGTTTCTCATACAATAAAAAAGAAAAAACAAAGAGAGTTGGGCGTTCCAGCAACATTTGCGGAAGAGGGGCAGGTTGAAAGTATAACGTTTTGTCTTGAGGATTCTTTCAATCAGTTAAGGTTAGAAGTGACTTACTCAATATTTGAAAACCAAGGAACCGTTTCTCGCGGGCAAAAGCTTACCAATCTTGGAGCAAACAAGCGACAGGTTCTTCGATTTTTAAGTGGCGCTTTAGACATGAAAAATCAGCAGTTTGAGTTTCTTCATCTTTCTGGCGCCTGGCTAAAAGAACGACACATAAAGCGACACTCTTTAGAACAAGGGACGGTTAGTATTGGTTCGTTAAAAGGGGCGTCCAGTCATCAGCATAATCCTTTTGTCGCCCTACTGCCAGAATGTTCTTCTAATAATCAAGGCGATGTGTATGCAGCGAATTTGATATATTCGGGAAATTTCTTAGCACAAACAGAGGTTGATGAATGGAACAACATACGCATGATGCTAGGGATTCATCCGAGTTCATTCTCTTGGGAGTTAGCGCAGAATGAAACGTTTGAGACGCCGGAGCTGTTATTGCATTATTCAGCGGAGGGCTTGAACGGTCTTATGCACGAGACTGGCCAATTTATTGAGAAGCACGTCATCAATCCGACCTGGTACCAAAAGAAACGACCTGTGGTTCTTAATAATTGGGAAGCAACATACTTTGATTTCGATCAGGATAAATTACTAGCTTTAGCTGATAAAGGAAAAAAATTAGGTATCGATTGTTTTGTTGTCGATGACGGCTGGTTTGGAGAGCGCGACAATGATCGGGTTTCGCTTGGTGATTGGGATGAAAATCCAAGAAAGTTCTCAAAAGGAATAGCCGCATTTTCAGAGAGTATTCATCATTTAGGATTGCAATTTGGCCTTTGGTTTGAACCAGAAATGGTTTCGCCAATCAGCGACTTATACAACACTCACCCTGAATGGGTGGTAAGACACACAGATTCTTTACGGGTGGCTATTGGCAGAGGTCAGTATGTTCTTGATTTCTCCAATCCAGAGGTGGTGGAAAACATTTACCAGCAAATGAGAAAAATTATTTCTTCAACAAAATTGGACTATATCAAGTGGGATATGAATCGTAACATTACTCAAGCCTATTCGACGTATTTAAAACAGCAGGAAATCCATCAGTCAGAATTTTTCCACCGCTATATACTGGGTGTTTATCGCCTGTACGAAAGGATCTTATCAGAGTTTCCACATGTTTTAATTGAAGGCTGTGCCGGAGGAGGCGGACGATATGATCTTGGAATCCTCTTTTATAGCCCTCAGATTTGGCCAAGTGATGACAGTGATCCAGTCGAGCGTTTAGCCATTCAATCAGGAACGTTATTAGGGTATCCCTTATCATCATTTAGCAACCATGTTTCAGCTGCGCCTAATCATCAAGTCCATCGTCACACTTCTTTAGAGATGCGAACGAATGCAGCACTGTTTGGCCCTTTAGGCTATGAGCTGAATTTGTTTGAGCTTTCTACTGAAGAACAGGCACAGATAAAAAAAGATATCTCCTTTTATAAAAAGAATCAAAGACTGCTAACTTTCGGTAGGTTTTACCAGCTGACGGACATTCTCGATCGTCCCAATGAATATGGCTGGGCAGTTTTCGATGAAAAGAACGGCAAAGGGATGATTGGTTTCTACCGTATTTTAACTGAAGCGAACAGCAGTAATCGAGAGTTCATGAAGCTCCCATTTCTAAAAGAGACTGAAAGCTACCTCGTAAATGGTGAAAAGCTATCCGGTAGTGTGTTGAAAAAAATGGGGCTTAGAAAGCCGTATCAATTTAATAGTGTTAATAAGGATAAAGCACAGGTGATGGGAGATTATCAATCATTTATTTATGAGCTGCAAAGGGATGAATGAGAGAAATTTTTTCTACTTCTTCAGCTTTAGTGTCGTATTCCATAAGTTGACCTTCATGATTTTTATCGTGAAGGTTAATTTTTATCCTTTATCGAGAAGAAACGTTGTTCTTATAAGGTTTCTCTCTATAAGTATGGTTTGTACGATAGTATGACTGGATTTTTATTTATAAAAGTATAGACATATAATAACTTAGTCTATATAATGTAAATAAATCGAAGGGAAGAGAAAATATGATTGGTGCAATTGAAGCAGGTGGAACAAAAATAATTTGTGGGGTCGCAGAAGAGAATAATGTAAACGAAATCATTGCTGAGGAGATAGTCAAAACGGGTGACCCAGTAAACAATATCGAACAAATTATTCGATTTTTTTCGGAGCATCCGGTAGATGCAATTGGTGTCGGGTCTTTTGGCCCAATAGATGTCGATCGCGACTCAAAGACATATGGGTATATCACCAATACGCCCAAAACAGCATGGAAAAACGTCGATTTCTTAGGAGCTTTAAAAGACTTGGAAAGCCCAATTTATTGGACGACTGATGTCAATGCTGCGGCGTTCGGTGAAATGTGTTATGGCGCGGCTAGACGGACTAATAATTCAGTTTATCTTACTGTTGGAACTGGTGTCGGCGGCGGAGTAATTTTAAATAAGGAGCTCTTACCTGGCAAGAAGCATCTTGAAATCGGGCACATCTCTGTTGCTAGAAAAAAAGGGGATCACTTTAAGGGCGTATGTCCCTACCACGAAAATTGTTTGGAGGGACTCATTTCGGGACCAGCGATCTATCAAAGATCGAGCAAGAATGGGGAAGAATTGAACCAAGAGGCATCTGTTTGGGATACGGTGGCGTATTATCTTGCTGAATCCTGTGTGAATTATGCCTTGTCCTTTGCTCCTGAACGAATTGTTTTGGGTGGCGGCGTGATGCATCAAAAACATTTATTTCCGCTTATTCATAAGTACTATGCCCAACTTATGAATGAGTATTTACCAACAAAAGACATCGAACAGTTTATTGTTCCCAGCAAGTTGAATAATCGGGCAGGAATGATTGGCGGATTAGCGTTAGCCAAGAAAATTTTAGGAGGCGAATAATTGATGGATATCAAATTTCCAACGAACTTTTGGTGGGGAGCCGCTACGTCAGGACCCCAATCAGAAGGACGCTTTAACAAGGAACACGCCAATATGTTTGACTATTGGTATGATACAGAACCAGAAGCTTTTTATGATCAAGTAGGTCCTAATCTTGCATCTAACTTTTTTAATGACTATGAAAAAGACATACGATTAATGAAGGAGATCGGATTGAACTCTATTCGGACGTCTATTCAGTGGACACGCTTGATTGATGATTTCGAAACCGCTACGTTAAACGAAGAAAATGTTCAATTCTATAACAACGTGATCGACGAATGCTTAAAATATGGGATCAAGCCGATAATCAACCTGCATCATTTCGACTTGCCAGTGGAGCTCTATCATAAGTATGGGGGATGGGAGTCCAAGCATGTTGTGGATTTGTTTGTAAAGTTCGCTGAACAATGCTTCAAATTATTTAGTGATCGGGTAACAGATTGGTTTACATTCAATGAACCAATGGTGATTGTAGAAGGGGAGTACTTGCACCAGTTTCATTATCCCAATCTAGTGGATGGTAAAAAAGCTGTTCAAGTTGCCTATAATATTCAGTTAGCTTCGTCTAAGGCAATTGCTAGTTTTAGAAAAATAAATCAGAACAAAGCAGGACGGATTGGGATCATTTTGAATTTAACTCCAGCTTATCCAGCGACGCAAAAAAACTCTGATCTAGCAGCCGCAAAATTTGCGGATTTATGGCTCAACCAACTGTATATGAATGCTTCGACTTTGGGAGAATTTCCAGCGGAATTGACTGAGACACTGGAAAAAGACGGTGTTCTTTGGGAGACTAGCGACGAAGAGCTGGCTGTCATAAGAAACAACACGATTGACTATTTAGGGGTAAATTTTTATCATCCACATCGTGTAAAGGCACCAGAGGTTTCGCCCGACAGTCTCGCAGTGGATTGGCTGCCTGAAAAATATTTTGAAGAGTACGAAATGCCGGGAAGACGGATGAATGTGGATAAGGGCTGGGAAATTTATCCTAAAGCGCTTTATGATATTGCCATCAATATTCGTGACAACTATAACAATATTGAATGGTTTGTTTCAGAGAATGGCATGGGGGTTTCTCGAGAGGAACGCTATTTGAACAGTCAGGGAATGATTGAAGATGATTATCGCATTCAATTTATCCAAGAGCATCTTTATTGGCTACATAAGGGAATGGAAGAAGGCTCTAATTGCTTCGGGTATCATTTATGGACACCAATCGATTGCTGGTCCTGGAAAAATGCTTATCGCAACCGCTATGGTTTTATTTCTACAGATATCAGAACACAGAAAAAAACCATAAAGAAATCGGGGTATTGGTTTAAAACGGTTGCGGCTACTAATAAGGTGGCGCTTGAAAAAGATATCGTTAAAATTTTAACTAAACAGGAGGATTAGGAAAGATGAAAACAATTATGTTAGTTTGTTCGGCAGGGATGAGTACAAGTTTATTGGTGACAAAGATGGAGGCGGCAGCTAAAGATGAGAATTTTGATGCAGATATTTTCGCGGTTTCCGCTACGGAAGCTAACGGTGTTTTAGCTGAAAAGAATGTGGATGTTCTGTTATTGGGTCCGCAAGTGCGCTTCATGTTAAAACAATTTGAGGAGAAGGTTGCGTCTAAAAATATTCCAGTAGCGGTCATTGATATGGCTGATTATGGAATGATGAATGGTCAAAAGGTCTTGCAAGAAGCAAAACAACTAATGAATCAATAAGGGGGGATAGGCAATGGAACAAGAAAATTTGGAAGCGATTATGGGGTTGATCGTCCATTCAGGAAATGCCAAAAGTGATGCGGTTGAAGCGATACAGGCTGCTAAGCAGCTGGATTTCAATGAGTCGGAAGCGAAGATTACGGCAGCAGAGAAGGCGTTGACAGAAGCTCATCACGCGCAAACAGGATTGCTGACTCAAGAAGCTCAGGGAAACAACATGGCAATTACACTTTTAGCTGTCCATAGTCAAGATCACCTGATGACTGCCATCGCATTCACTGATTTAGCGAAGGAGATAGTTGATATCTATAAAAGAATTGGTTAGCAAAAGAGAACAGTTGGTAAAGTGAGGGATGAACCTTTGAGGTTTGTTCCTCTTACTATATCGATATAGTAAGCGTTTGCTCAAAGTCGTAGAACGAAATGAATAGCCTGTCTCAAACCATTCATTTTTAGCTGTTGTGTGTTGGAGACGATAGATTTTTACGAACATATTTAAAAGGAGAATGGAAGATGAATCTTTTTGTTATTGATATTGGCGGCTCAACGATTAAGTATGCGGAATGGAATGGCGAGACATTAGAGGGCAAAAGGAGTCTTCCCACGCCTAAAACATGGGAAGGCATGAAACAGCAATTTGTCTCGGAGCTAAAAAAATCTACATGGAAGTTTTCAGGCGTGGCGATCAGCTCCCCTGGTTCGGTAGATACAAAGACTGGGATCATTTATGGTTTGAGTGCGATTGAGTATATTCATCGATTTGAGATTAGAAAGGAACTGGAGGCACTTTTCGGCCTTCGTGTTTCTATTCAAAACGATGCGAATTGTGCGGCTTTAGCTGAGGTTTGGAAAGGAAATGCCGCGGAGGTATCCAATAGTGCCTTTCTTATTATTGGCTCAGGAGTAGGGGGCGCGATCGTTTTAGATAAAAAATTATTTCCAGGACCCCATTTATTCGGTGGAGAGTTCGGCTTTATGATTTTAAACGAGAAGCAGCAGACACTCAGTGAACTGGCTAGTCCCGTAACTTTAGCTAGAAACTATTCTCTTGAAAAGGGGACGGGGAAAAGCTATGACGCAGTCCATCTATTTGATGCGGTTCAAGAGGATCTAGCCCAAAAGTATGTCAATCAGTTTTATCGCGCATTAGCAATAGGGGCTTTTAATGTGCTAGTGAGTATTGATGTTGAACGATTGTTAATCGGTGGAGGTATTTCGAGAAGACCTGGTGTCATCGAACGTCTTAGAAAAGAGGTCAAGGAGCTGTTAAATACTAAAAAAGCTCAAGATTTAACTGCTGAAATTATGACATGTAAATACTTCAACGAGGCAAATTTAATTGGTGCTGTTTATCAATTTATGCTGGAATCAACCAAATGATCGTAATAAGATAAATTAATTCCTTTTCACATGACTAAATAGTGTAAAATAATTTGCTTAAGGACAAGCGTGATCGATACCTGAAAAAAGGAAATCGGCACGCTTTTTATGCGTGCGCGAAACGCATGACTATGTTGACTAAACTAGTAAGTAGGACAGAAAGAAATTCACTGAATAACGAGAATAACTATTTGATAATCATATTTTTACTTTCTATAGAAATAATTGATAAAGACTCAAAGTGCACTTTTTTTGCAAAAATCTTGTGTTATTAAATTCGCTTGTAGAAAAAGCGTATGCATAAACAAACCAAGTATTAATCAGATTCACATGAATGATGAAGAACAACAAAGAAATCATTAAGTTATAAAAAAATAGATTACCTTAACTATAAAAATACTTTTTTAGAACACTTTTTAAAAATTAGATTAACAAGTGAGGAAATGTCCTGTATCGTAATATTTGTAGAATAACAGCGTATATTTAAAAGGCGATTTAAGGAAAGGTGTTTTTAATAATGATTAAATTATATGGCTCGTCGAGTTGTAATTCGTGTAGGAAAGCAAAAGCTTGGTTGGAGGAACAAGGACTGGCTTTTGAGGAAAGGAATATGATCGCTGAACCACTGAACAAAAGAGAACTTAAAGAAATTCTCGCGTTGACTGAAAATGGGACGGAAGAAATCATTGCGACACGTTCGAAAGTATATAATAAGTTTTCTTTTGATTTTAATGACCTCACGTTTAATGAATTAGTAGCAGTTATTGAAGAGAATCCTACGTTGCTTAAACGGCCGATTATTATCGATCAAACGAAATTACAGATTGGTTATAACGAAGATGAGATTCATCAATTTATTCCACGTGAAGTGCGGAAGGTTTATTCGAAGAAAATGACAGAAACTTTGTTTTATATGGATATGGAAAAGCAAAAATTTGCATAGTTGAAGGCTTTGGAGAAATAGAGTAGCCGCTTGAATGAATCAAGCGGAAGGTAAAAACCGATTGATCAAAATACTGTGCCCCTCAATTGGAGAGATACAGCCAAAAAAGCGAATGATTGAATAGTCGGCTAAGCCGCATCCCCACCAGAAAAGGTGACGGTGCAGTGTCTTTTTCTGCCAAGGTTTCATCAACAAGCTAAAGGATGAAGATTGGTGTTACACACTGAAGGAGGCCTATCATGACGACAGATTTTGAAGAAAGAGCCATCGAGACGATGCTGCAGGCGGGAATCAGCATGGCACATATTCAGGCACAAAAAAGAACTTTTTTCCAAACGTTGCCTGTAGACAATTATTACAATGAAATTGAAAATAGTGAAGAGCCTAACTTAGAGATTCCGGTGAATAAAATTCTCGCGATGCAAACGACATGGCCTGTAGAGGGGAAGTCGGTTTATGATCTTTTTATGGGGAAAACAAATGATGGAAAAGACGAAGCAGCATTCAAGGCTCATCTAGTATCGTTGAAGAAATACGGACTTGATTACCAAATCACCTCTTATGCTGGAAAGCAGAATCTTGACGGGGATAGACCTATTTGTTTCAATTATTATAAAGAAGATGATTGTTATATCCTGCAAAAAAATGGCGCCCACCGTACAATTGCTGCGAAGATGTTCAATGCGCCAGTCATGTCAGGTATCGTGACTACCTATGAAGAAGATGAAAAGAAAAAAAAGCTTTATGAAGATTATGAATCCTTGAAGGAAATTTTGCGGTTAACAGACCTTAAAGGCATGACATTGGATTTCTTTGAAGAAAAAAAGAAATCTCAGAAAAAAAATTCCTAAATTTTTTGAATTAAAAGCCCCGTACACTCCAGTTCAGACAGTGGAGTGTACAGGGCTTTTGTTACATATATCCCTCAGCTTCTTTTCGCGTAAGCCAAAAGTGAATGCCGCCAGTGGAGTCGGCCCAGCGATTGGGATTGAAATTTTCCGCAACAACGTATTCACCTACACGGTACACAAAATCCCCATCCACGTATGAAACGGCTTCGTCGTAATCCTCGTTGGTGTACATATCCTTGATGGTCAAAACCTTCGCCTTATCACAGCGGCAGCAGGTATTCGTCGCAGAGGTTCTGCGGGCATCTGCTGGGATCAATAATTGTACGATCCGGTAATCAAAGCATTTTTTATAACCGATAAAGGGCCCTTCGGCAGGACAGTAAAGATCAAAAAATTGGGTTCGGTCGTCATGGATAATGCCCGTCAAGTCCGCGTGCTCCAGCATTGCGAAAAATAAATTCGCCCCCGAAATATCTGCTCCTTCCAGACTACATCCCTGAAAGTCGGTTCCCTGCAAAGAAGCGTCACGTAATATTGCCTCTGAAAAATCACAATCAATACATAGACAGTTGCTTAAATTCGCCCCAGTTAAATCTGCATTTGAAAAATTCACACGTTCAAAGGTCATATCATGAAAATTTGCCTGCTGCAGCTGACGAAAGGAATAATCATGATTTTTTAAGATGGCAGTCATTTTACATCGCATCCTTTCTCAGAAGTCTTCTCATCACTATTTTAGCATCCTAGCAGGCGTGAAACTATCTTTTATCTGTTAAATCAATCCAATAAATCTGAACTATTTGGCCATCCTCATGGACAAACGTTTTTTCCAAAACCCCACCATTTTTTTGGATCGTTCGAGCAGATGGAACATTCTCTTCATAGCAGGCGACCATGACCTTTTCAAGCCCCAGCATTTTACAATACTCTAAACCTAAACGCAGCATCTCAGTAGCATAGCCGTTTCCACGTTCAGTAGGTCGCACGCCAAAGCCGATATGTCCGCCAAACTCCCGTAAAAATTCATTCAGCTCATGCCGAATATCAATGGTACCGATGATTTTCTGATCCTTTTCCCGTACTGCCAGCAATGTAGTAGCAACAACCCAATCAGGCGTTACAGTTGTTTTGCTGGATTGCTTGATCAAATGAGTCAGCCAATCGCTGTAACTTTCCATTTCTGTCAGCAAGGAAGAGCCATGTAAGGAATCTTCTCCTAAAGAGAAATGCTCCTGCATATACTCTAGAACTGCCGCTTCATGGTTCTTTTGGGGTGGAATAAGTGAGATCTTTTCCATGGGATTCACCTCTTTTTTTATCTTGCTGCTAGTTTAGCACGGTTCTGTTGAGAGAAGTAGTTCTTTTATACGCATAAAAGAGTTTCTTCATTTGGATTTGAAGGATAGAGAACAAATAAAAAGAACGAATCCTCTTTTCATCTAGGAAAAAAGGATTCGTTCTTTGTTAATCATCGATATAGAAGCCGACAACATTGTACCAATGCCGCTCGTCCTGATACATATGATAACGGTCCGTTGAAAAACCAGACAAGGTATAGCCCAGCATCATCAGAATCACCCCGGCACCGATCAAATAGGTCGCGAGCTTTGGTAAAAGAAGCTTGGATTTCATATTTGGACCACCTTTCGTTGGAAAATATTGCGACGAATAATTCCCATCAAGCTGCGGTGCATATTCATGAAGACCGCGCTGAATTTATACGTCAGCCACATACATAAAAGACCGAAGCCGAATAAGAACATGCCTGCACCAAGCTGTGTAACCCCCATAAAGAATGAATCAAATAGAACAAAAGGACTTGTGAAGGCCGCAGCTACGCCGCCAATGATCGTTCCGGCAGCTAGACAAGCGCCTGTAAAAGGGATACACCAGATCACGATGTCAATACTCAACAATACCAGAAAGGCCGCTAGTGCCAAACTGCCCCATAAAGGAAACCCTAAGATTAAAAGTGTGATCCATAGCCAACTGAAACGACGAGGTACCTTCACCTCTGTTGGGATACCTGCAGCCTCATAGGCCAACTGTTTTGGATCGCCTAATTTCTTAACGGCAGCTCGTTCAGAGTACCCGTCCTCCATTAAATCCAGAATCATTTCATCGTAATATTCAATCAAGCGATGGACTTCGCTAGGTCTGACTTCGTAAGCTAAATGATTACTTAATTCCTTAATAAACTCTACTCGATTCATTCTTCAACACTCCTTTTAATAAAATTGTGAACGGCTTCTACATCGTTCCATTCCTTTAAAAATTTCTGAATACTGGCAACACCTAAATCTGTCAGATGATAGTACTTTCGCAAACGACCATTATGGACTTTGGAATAGGTGGAGACTTTTTTATTGGTCTCCAGTCTTTTTAAGATCGGGTACAGTGTTGACTCAGTAATTTCAAGATGGGGATGGATTTCTTTGACAATTTGATAGCCATAGGAATCGATCTCCACTAACGAGGCCAACACGCAATACTCAATCAACCCTTTTTTCAATTGACTATCCATCAGCAACACCTCTTTATACGTTATACTATACATTACATAGTATAGAGGGACTATAGGACTTAAGGCGTATTTTCCGATTATTCAAAAAAATTAGCCACATCAAATGCTTCTTAGCGATTATCCCCATGACATTGATAATAAAGAGGATACTGAAAAAGAAGAAGATCAAGCAAGCGCCGTACATGAAAATCATTGATATCGAAAAAAGATTGGATCGTTTATGTAATATAGAAGGAAAAAGATTTCGATGATGCAAAATTCGGTTATTAAAACACTTGTAGCAACACATAATCGAGCTTTTTGGTTTTAATAAATTTTTCCATAGATTTTCTCTTTTCTAAGAATGATAGTAATTAGAAAATAGCTATATTCTAGGTTGTAAACATCTGTCTATTCAATTAGAATTTAATTGTCATATGCTAGTATGATAATTAAAAATGGAAAAGAGGACACTTGTTTTGTTAGAATTTTTTAAACAACTTTCGTTAATCAAGCGAATTGTCATTGGGATTGTCGTGGGGGCAGTATTAGGGATTTTTCTACCTCAATGGAGCTTCATTGCAATATTAGGTAGTTTGTTTGTCGGGGCGTTGAAAGGGATTGCACCGTTATTAGTATTTGTATTAATCATGTCTTCGGTATCAAAACATCAAGCAAACACTCAAACTTTTATTAAGCCCATCATTTCTTTGTACTTGTTTACTACTTTATTAGCAGCAACAGTTGCCGTATTGGCTAGTTATATTTTTCCTTTGACTATTTCTTTACAGGAAGTTTCTGGTTCTCAAGAGGCACCCAAAGCCCTGATCGATGTATTGACGACAATTTTGAATAATATTGTTCAAAATCCGTTACAGGCCATGATCGATGGAAATTACTTAGGGGTTCTATTTTGGTCAGCTTTAATTGGGTTTGCATTGCGAACACGAAAAAATTCGGTAAAAGAAGTTATTGACGAATTTTCTCAAGCAATCACTGGCGTTGTTCAGTTAGTCATCGCGATGGCGCCCTTTGGTATTGCTGGATTAGTCTTTGATTCGGTCGCTTCAACGGGACTAGCTGGATTAACACAATATGGCCGTCTCCTGTTTCTATTGGTAGGGACCATGCTGGTTGTGGATTTGGTTGTATATCCTTTAGTTGCTTTTGTGCTGATTAGGCAAAATCCGTATCCTCTTGTTTGGTTCTGCCTAAAAGAAAGTGCGATTCCGGCATTTTTCACTCGCAGTTCTGCAGCGAATATTCCAATCAACATGATGTTGGCAAAGCGTTTAGGGTTAACTAAAGAATCCTACTCAATTTCGTTGCCATTAGGTGCAACCATCAATATGGGGGGAGCTGCGATTACCATCTCGATAATGACTTTAGCGACGGTTCATACTTTAGGAATTGATGTCCCTTTTAGTCTGACTTTAATGTTATGTGTATTATCAGCTTTGGCTGCTTGCGGTGCATCAGGGATTGCTGGAGGTTCGCTATTATTGATTCCGTTAGCTTGTAGTCTTTTTGGCATATCTAATGATATTGCTATGCAAGTTGTGGGTGTTGGTTTCATTATTGGTGTGATTCAGGATTCTGTTGAGACCGCCGTTAACTCCTCAAATGATTTATTTTTTACTGCGATCGGTGAATTCTCAGATCTGCGTAAACGGGGAGAAAAAGTCGATTTAAAAGCACGATTGTCGGATAAATAAACGACAACTTATTGTTTTAGTAGAGAGGTCAGTAATAGATCATCAGTTCTAAATTAAAATGAAAAAGTTTTAAGAACAAGCTAAAAACCTTACTAAATGTATCTTGCATTTAGTAAGGTTTTTTCTGATAGTAGAAAAACGATTCCGACAGTATAAAAAATATGCGGCAGTGTAAAGACGCAATAGGCGGTTTCTTCGGGTAGAGCTTTCAATCCAATAAACAGACGCCATTCTTTACAGCGAATGGCGCCTATTTCATGAGTCATCACTAACGCCAGTTCGATAGCAAAAAGTAGAGTGAGAAAAATCTCCATGCTCTCTCTTACTTTAATTCTAGAGTATGAGACAGGAATTTGAATGAGGGACCAACAGAATTATTTGTTTGATGGTAAAATAAATAAAATAGCAGATTAGTAGAGGAGTTTGTCCGATGATACATATATTCTTAGTGGAAGATGACCAAGCCATCGCAAAAAATCTGATGATCTTACTTGGATCTGAGGGTTTTTTAGTTACCCATGCCGGAAGTAAAAGTGAGGCTTTGAAAACTTTGTCGAAAACTAAATTTGATCTGGCGCTCGTTGATATTTCTTTACCTGATGGCAACGGGTTTACGGTTTGTACAGAGATTAAAGCAGAGCAGGAGATTCCAGTCATTTTTTTGACCGCTTCAGGTGATGAATCTAGTGTTGTTACTGGTCTGAACATGGGGGCGGAGGATTACATCACGAAGCCCTTTCGACCACGGGAGTTGTTGGCGCGGATTAATAATGCCTTGCGAAAAAGCGGACAGACACCAGCAACCTTTGAATTTAACGGACTTTTTGTCGACAGTACTAGTGGCATTGTGCGAAAGAATGGCAGCGAGGTCTTTTTGTCTGCTTTGGAGTATCGCCTACTGCTCGTTTTTGTAAATAATCCAAAGATTATTATCACCCGAGAACGTTTATTAGACGAGCTCTGGGATGCGGCGGGGGAATTTGTCAATGACAATACGTTGACTGTTTATATCAAACGTCTCCGGGAGAAAATCGAAGAAGCTCCCACTAAGCCAACGATTATTCTAACGGTTCGCGGCATGGGCTATCGATTAGGAGGTAGTAATGGTTAGAAACCGAGAGTTCCGTAAGTTTACGTTCGTATTTCTGCTAGTCACGCTCATTCTGGCTATTGTTGGATTTAGTCAAAACACCGCTGCGGGCTTACTTACAATGGTTGCGGCGGTAATCTTTGGCGGTTTGTTTTGTTTTTTTACCCAAGCTAGATACCGACAGATTGCTCAAATCGCTGATCAGATTGATCTGGTTTTACACAATGAAGACCGTTTGTTCATCGAAGAGCTGGACGAAGGAGAGCTGTCGATCCTACAAAGTGAGATTGCCAAAATGACTCTGCGGATTCGAGAACAGAACGCGGCGTTGCAAAGGGAAAAGGAAAACTTGGCAGATTCTTTAGCAGACATCGCCCATCAACTGCGGACGCCGCTGACTTCGGTCAATCTACTCTTGTCCTTGGCGGGTGAAACAACCAGTGAAAAAGAGCGAAAAATGACGCTTCGTGAAATTGAAGCTTTGCTTTTGCGAATGGACAAGCTAATCACCGCTTTACTGAAATTATCTCGCTTGGATGCGGATGTAGTAGCGTTTCAAAATGAACAAATTTCGGTTTCTAAGCTGATCGAGGAGGCTTTACGTCCTTTTTTAGTGAGCTTAGAGTTGCATGAGATTCAAATAAAAAAGCAGATTCCTACAACTTTAACGATCCAAGGTGATGCCAATTGGCTATCTGAAGCGCTTCAAAACATCTTGAAGAACTGTATCGAAAGTATCGGGGAACAAGGGACAATCATTATCAACGCAGAGGACAATCCGTTATTTTGTGCGATCATGATCCATGATAGTGGCAAGGGATTTGAGACAGCAGATTTGCATCGTTTATTTGAACGCTTTTATCGCGGTGAAACCGGCAGCCAAACAGGCTTTGGCATCGGCATGTCCCTCAGCCAATCGATTATCAAGCGTCAGGGAGGGACAATTACGGCCAAAAATCATCCTGCTGGCGGGGCGATATTCATCATCCGTTTTCCAAAGTGACGAATCTCTCACCTAGAAGTCACCGAGCTGAAAGGTGCAGCTTCTATGATAGAGAAGAACCATGAGGAAGGGGGCTCATAAAAATGGAGCTGTTAAAAATCGAACACCTTAGCAAAGTCTATGGAAAAGATGAGAACAAGGTTGTGGCACTGGATGATGTATCTTTAACGATTGAAAAGGGAGAATTTGTCGCAATTATCGGGGCATCCGGCTCTGGAAAATCAACGTTGCTGCATATGATTGGCGGGGTGGATGTACCTACTAGCGGAAAAGTTTGGTTAGATGGACAAGATGTGTATGCACAAAACAATGATAAATTAGCGCTTTTTCGTCGCCGTCAGGTTGGATTGATCTATCAATTTCACAACCTGATTCCGACACTGAATGTGGTGGAAAATATCACGTTGCCAGTGTTGATGGACAAACGCAAGGTTAATCAAGAGCGGCTTACTGAATTATTGGCGCTCTTGGGACTAAGTCAACGGAAGAGCCATTTACCGAATCAACTATCTGGCGGACAGCAGCAGCGAGTCTCCGTTGGACGGGCATTGATGAACGCGCCGGCAGTCTTACTGGCAGATGAGCCAACCGGCAGCTTGGATAGTAAAAATGGCCATGAAATTATCCATCTGCTGAAAACAAGTAACCGTAAGTATGGTCAGACGTTGATTGTTGTTACTCATGACGAGGAGATCGCGCTGCAGGCAGATCGGATCATCGGGATTTCCGATGGCCGCGTGACACGAGATGAGAGGATGATCCAATCATGAACATCTTCCACAAAGTCACCCTGCAAAATATGAGAAAAAACCGCACGCGCACCTTGGTCACGATTCTAGGAGTCATCCTATCTGCGGCGATGATTACCGCGGTTGCCAGTTTCGCCATTTCGCTTCAACAGTATATGGTGAAGGGAGCTGAGCAGAAATACGGCGATTGGCAGGTGGCATTTTTGGATACTAATGCTGCTTTCGTTAAAAAGCAAACTCAGGATAAGGATGTTCTAAAAACAACGACGTATACAAATATTGGGTATGGTCAGCTTGAGGGAGGGAAAAATCCCAATAAACCCTATCTATTTGTGGCTGGCTTCAATCAACAGACCTTTGACACACTACCAGTTAAACTCATCGCTGGCAGATTGCCGAAGAATAGTCAAGAAGTAGTAGTACCCGCTCACGTGGCAGCCAATGGCGGTGTAAAATATACAGTCGGGGAAACTTTGGCGTTAACGGTCGGTGAGCGCGTGGCTGATGGCAGACGTCTTAATCAGCAGGATGCGTACAAGAAACAAGAAGGATTGAAAAAAGCTGCCGAAAAAAACTATAAAATTGTGGGTATTTGCGAGCGACCGGGGTTCGAAAGCCAGCATGCACCAGGATATACATTAATTACTTGTGAAGATAAGATAGGGCCTCGGGAGAGTGTTAGTGCCTTTGTGACGCTCAAAAAACCACGGATGGCTCAGGCCTATGCCGCTGCTGTTGGAAAAAAGCAATCCTATACTTTCAATGAAGAAGTACTGCGTTTTACTGGTGCTTCTAATGATCGACTGTTTAATTTATTGCTGTATTCTATCGGTGCGATATTAGTTGTTTTGATCATGCTGGGATCTATTTTTCTGATTTACAATGCCTTTACGATTTCTTTGAATGAGCGGACACAACAATTTGGTATCCTGTCATCGGTAGGGGCGACACCTAAACAGCTGCGAAATTCGGTTTTATTTGAAGGGATATGTATCGGTACAATAGGAATTCCCTTAGGCATTCTATTAGGACTTGGCAGTCTTTCTTTAGTGATCATGCTTGTTGCCAAAAATTTCAGAAATGTTCTTTATTCCGATGTGCCATTAGCTTTATCCGTCTCCCTACCTATATTGTTGGTAGCGGCTGGAGTCAGCTTGCTCACTATTTTGATATCGGCGTATCTTCCCGCGAAAAAAGCGGCGAATACACCGATAATGGAGAATATCCGCCAAACTAATGAAGTAAAGATTTCAACAAAGGATGTTAAAACCACGAAGCTTTCAGAAAAGCTTTATGGTCTGGAAGGGCTACTGGCTTTAAAGAATTTCAAACGCAATAAGAAGCGCTATCGATCGATTATTTTATCACTGGCTTTTAGTGTAGTTCTTTTCGTTTCGGCTCAGACTTTTGGTAATGGCCTGCAGCAATCAGCCAAGCAGATGGTGGTTGACTCAGATTACGACATCGTCTTTTCTAGTGCTGAGATGAAGGAGCAAGAGCTGTTTCGATTGTATGAGAAATTTCAAAAGGTTGAAGGAATCACTAGCAGCTCGTATCAATCCATTCTGCAGTACACTAGCCAAATAGAAAATAAGACACTTTCTCAGCATTATCGCGAATTGGAGAAGATAGACGCGACCAAAACAACAACATTTCAGGCAGATATCCAATTTATTGAAGACAAGGAATACGTGAATTTTATCAAGAGTCTTGAGCTGCCTGTGAAAGATTTTACTGGTGACAATGCTAGAGTGATCGCTGTCGCGAAACAGCGGATGAAATTATCTCATGAGAAAGAACAGTTGGTTGATCTTTTTCCAAAAGATCGAATGACACTTAGAATTGCACCGAAAATTGGAGGAAGAACGGATACAAATCAACAGCAGGTTATCAATGTACAATTCGCCGACACCTATCCATTAGATACTTTGCCACGACAGACTAATGAAAAGCACTCCTATGTGTTTATGCTCGTCGCACCGTATCAGCTGAAAACACGCTTTTCACCGGAAGGGATCAATCAAGTTAGTGGTCTGACCTTTCTTTCAAAAGACGCAGCCCGTTCAACTGCTGACATGAAGAACATCCTTCAAGAAGAAGGAGTTTCTATACCTTACGAGCTCTACAATGTACATGAAATATTTGATCAGAATCGCAATATTCTCTTTGTAGTGAACCTTTTCAGCTACGTTTTTGTTGGGATGATAGCATTGATCGCACTTGCGAATGTCTTCAATACGATCTCTACCAACATTAAGTTGCGGCGGCGTGAGTTGGCAATGTTGCGTTCGATAGGAATGACTGATCATGAGTTTAATAAAATGATGGTTTATGAATGCTTATTCTATGGCTTCCGTTCATTAGTATGGGGAATTCCAATCGCAGGGTTCTTCTCTTGGTTGATTTACCAAGGAATGGTAAGAGGTGGAGCGGAGATTGCTTATCAATTTCCGTGGAGCAGTCTATTGATCAGTACGCTGGGCGTACTTCTCATTGTAGCGATCACGATGTTCTATGCTGTAGGGAAAATTAAAAAGGAAAATATCATTGATGTTTTGCGGGGAGATTTGGCTTAAATAAAATAAAAAATCAGGTGTGGATAATACACCTGATTTTTTTTGAGGATGCAATGGTCAGATAGTAAATTTAGAGAGTTTATGCTTGCATCCGCCGAATCATTTCTTGAGTAATTTGCTCAACGATATTGATAATAGTTTTTGGAGTGCGTTGATTTCTAGGGACATCGATTGGGTAAATTTTTGCTACACGACCGGGATTTGCATCCATCAAAACGACGCGATCAGAAAGCTGTACAGCCTGCTGAACATCATGAGTAATCATAACGATGGACTTCGTAGCAATTTGGTTGCCGAGCCAGATGGCTAGTAGGTCATTGGATAGTTGACTAGCGGTAATAATGTCCAAAGCGGAGAAGGGTTCATCCAGCAATAAGAGGCTAGGCTCGATCGCCAATGCTCGAGCAAAGCCCACTCGTTGCTTCATACCGCCGGAGAGCTCGCGAGGGTAGGCCTTTTCAAAGCCCTCTAGCCCGATCATTTCAATCAGATTACCCACGCGTTTTTTGATTTGTTCCCGTGATAGTTCCTCGCGATTCTCTAGCCCAAAGCTGATATTTTTCTCTACGGTTAACCAAGGAAAAAGTGCGAAATGTTGGAATACCATACTGATGTTGGCATCTGGCTCAGTGAGTATTTTATTTTCAAAGGTGATTTCGCCCTTCGTTGGTTGGAGCAGTCCGGCAATGCTTCTCAATAGAGTGGACTTTCCAGTCCCTGATTGTCCAATGATACTCACAAATTCGTTGGTTTTAACAGTCAAATCAATATTTTCTAAAACCTTTAAATGCTCTTTATGTCCTTCAATTTCAAATTCTTTGCAAACGGATTTTACGTTTAATAATTCAATATTTTCCATGCTTTTATTTCGTATACCGGAAAATCTAGTCCCAGTATACTTCTCCTTCCGATTAAACTTTTATGCATACTTGTACGCATCAGTAATGAAATTTTTCTTTTGCGACACGATACAAAGGTTGCCAAACAAAGGCGATACAAAGCCCTACCACAAAGCACATTGCCAATGTACCTAGAGCCGATTTGTCCTTGATACCGTCGTTCACCGAAATGTATTGGCCCAACCCAGTCACATTGATAGATTTTTTCCCCCATTGAATACTTTCAGCAGCAATATCTGCGTTCCAAGCAGCGCCGGCAGCATTAATAATCGCGGTGATAATGTAAGGTAAGATCGAGGGGATGAGATATTTCACCCACCAATGCCATTTCGATAATTTGAAAATTTTTGTCACGTCTCGAATATCATCTGGAATTGCTAAGTATCCAGCAATCACGTTAAAGAAGTAATACCATTGACACCCGACCATTATCAAAGGCAGAATCCACCATTCCAATTTATCAAACTCCATGCTTATAAAGATAACAATAAAGGGCGTATAAACATTAGAAGGAATCGAACCTAAAATTTGCCCAATAGGTTGCACGATATTTAACCGACGATTGTCACTAGCTACCCAAATAGCCAGAGGGGTAAAAATCAGTCCAGCTACAATCATTGCTAAGGTTACACGTAAGGTGGTGTAAAGTGTTAAACGTGGAATCATTCCGAAATCCTGATGAGGCAAAAAATGATACAGCTTGATAGAGCAGACAATGATTAAGACCCCCAGCCCGATATACCACAAGGTTTTAAAGAAATTCCGCAGTTTAGCGATTCGTTTATAGAGTCGATCAAGCTTCAAAAAATACCAAATTTTCGGTAGTTGATAGATCCAAAATTGACTAAATAGTGAAAAAATATGAGAACAATAGTGCGTCAATGTGGCCTCTTTGAGCAAACGATAAATAATAGATCGTGGCGGGATAGTACTTTCAACATCTGTCTCATACTTAAAGTAATAGGTTGCGCGAACCAATGGTTGAAAAACTAGAAAGTTCAGAATGATAACATTCAGCAGTAAGGCTAAGACAGCCCATAAGCATGCTTTAAAATCAGCACGGTCCAACGCGATTTGAATATAGGAGCCAATTCCCGGCAAAAAAAGTGTCGTGTCTTTCGGAAGAGCAACAGAAGCTTGTTCACTGGCCACCAAGGCGAACCAAGCCGCCGTTTGGGAGATAATCACGTTCCACAGCAATCCTGGAATCGCGTAGACAAATTCTAATCGCCAAAATTTTTCCCAAGGGTTGTATTTGAACTGATCTGTAACATTCGATAAATCAGAAGGAATGACCTCCATGATTTGGTAAAGGGTCAACATGATGTTCCAAGCTTGACCGGTAAAGATCGCGAAGATCGCCACACATTCGGCACCTAAGACATTTCCAGGGAAAAGCCCTAGCAGCCAAGCGGTGGTGAAAGTCAAGAAGCCAAGTAGTGGAACGGACTCTAAAAAATTGACCATCGGTAAAATAATCCGTCTAGCGGTTTTATATCTTACCGCTAGAACACCGAACACGAAGGAGAAAAGAAATGACCAAATCATCCCGATGATCATTCGAAACATCGTTCGAATGGAAAAATAGAGCAGGTTTGAGATGGCTAAGAAATCGTGTGTTTTACTAGGGGTCGATAAAACCTCTTCTGAGGGTAGAGAATCTAGCGGTCGATTCATTTTTATTAAGGAAAAGACCAAAATAAATGCGAATAATGCTAAGATTATCACAAATGTCAGATTTCCAATGCTTTTCTTTAGCGTGGTATTCTTTTGAGATGGAGCGTGTAAAACTTTCAATGTAAAAAACCTCCTAAATAATCATATTAAGGAGGTCACCGAATAACTAATTTTATCAGGAAATCACGTTCATTGAGCTTTGGCTTTCTGAGACGTAAGAAAAGTTTCTAGTTATCTTGAGAAAGCCTTCATTCGACAATCCCTGCTTTACTCGTTACTGTCTCTCGACATTTCCGAGCGATAACCTATGTTCTTCAGAGTAACCTCACCTAATATGATTTTTATTTTATTGTGCAAACCCATCATACTCGTGAAAAAGGGGAAAGCAATCGAGAAAAGCTTATTGATGAATAAGCAGCAAGAGTGAGCTATTGGGAACAAAGGGTTTCTACACCTTTTCGTTTATTAAGGAATCGCATTCCAGATTCATGAAAGACGTTTTCCTTCAAATTTCAGAAAAAAGTGATCAAACGTTAACCTCTGTTAAAGAATATCTGTTATTTAATGTTCTTTCTTGATTGTTTGGCCTATAGAGGAGCAAAATTAGGTTGACCTAAAATACTACATGTTTGGATGTGAAAAAATGTCAATCGAAAAATTAGAGTATTTCTATATTATCGCTAAATATAGCAGTCTTTCTAAAGCTTCTCAGGAACTCTATGCAGGAGTTTCTTCATTAAGCTCAGCATTGAAAAGTCTCGAAAACGAACTCGGCTATGATCTATTTCTTCGTCAAGGAAAGAAATTGATTTTAAGTGAAAAAGGAGAGAAAATCCTCCCTGTAGTCAAACGTATCATTGATGAAGCTAAGAAGATTCAATTTCCGCTCTATCAAATGATTGATCGACCAATCTTTAAAGTAGGCATCAGCGAATCTATTTTCATTTTTGAAGCTGGAGAATGTGCATGCAAAGAGGTGGATTACACGATTCGTTATGTGAATGCTGCTCCATTAGAGTTATTCAATCAATTAAAAAACAGGGAAGTAGATTTGGTGATTACTAGCAGTTTGGTGGAAGATCCTCAATTTGAGCGAACGGCATTGATTCGCTCAAAAGTAGTTTTGGCCGCAAATACCTCCCTAGTAAAAAATGAATTGAATCAAGCTGACGCCAAAGATCTAGAAAAAATACCCTTTATCGTTTTAAGCGATCACCTTGGCCATCAGCAATTAACACAACGGACAGCGGACTTCTTCAGTATTACACCTGAGTATCTCTATTGCCCGGACAGTTTGGGGATTCATAAGTGGTTGAAGGAGAAAAAAGGGGTGTTCGTGATTCATGCGATTGAAAAAGAATTGTTATCAAGGGAATCGATTCACTTCCTGTCATTGCCCAATGGATTAAACTTAGAGTTCTATTTATACAAAAATAAAACAAGCGCTCCTGCTTTTGACATTGAAGAAGTAGAAAACGACTTAAAGCAGATATTCAAAGAAATTGAGATGAAAGAAAACAGGATTACACATTTCTTCTAAAATATGCATGAATAGGTGATCAATAATTATAAAAAGACTTAGGAAACATAATAGTTTATTAGTATGAAGAGTTAGGAGCTCTTTTTAAAACATGATCTTTTATAAAATTATCATCATTTAATAGGTATCGAAAAGGAATTATATGAATAATTCCCAAAAAGAGTGTTTTAAGAAATGTTTTTTAATTTGGATTATTCGAAAGTTTTTTCTATTTGTTTTAAAAATAT
>OBUQ01000067.1_pt1 | contig 150180 bp, 154 predicted proteins | sample 1494951 | NCBI WGS metagenome assembly OBUQ01 (sample SAMEA2579938, study PRJEB22360) | human gut metagenome | biome: human gut; feature: human-associated habitat; material: faeces | place: Denmark | collected 2008/2010
TTCTCTTTTTCTCCACCAAGATCATATCTTACTGTATAGCCATTTCTTACTCCGTCTGTTTCGATGCTATAATTTACTTCTTTTTTGATGCCATCTTGTTCGGTAAATGTTACTTCTCCATTGGCGTCTACCTGTTTCTTCAGTACTTCCGTTGATCCATCTGTTAAATTTCTTAACCGTACTGCTTTTCCCGCTTCAAGTGGTAATCCATTTGTGTAATGTGCTTTTACCTTTAAACTAAGTGGTAACTCGGCTCCGGGCAAATTCACTGTTATGTCCTTCTCTTTTTCTCCACCAAGATCATATCTTACTGTATAGCCATTTCTTACTCCGTCTGTTTCGATGCTATAATTTACTTCTTTTTTGATGCCATCTTGTTCGGTAAATGTTACTTCTCCATTGGCGTCTACCTGTTTCTTCAGTACTTCCGTTGATCCATCTGTTAAATTTCTTAACCGTACTTCTTTTCCCGCTTCAAGTGGTAATCCATTTGTATAATGTGCTTTTACCTTTAAATTAAGCGGTACTATAATTTCTGCTGAATTTGTTAAACTTTCTGCACTAGTAATTTGTGGGGATTGTAGTGAAACTAAAGTTGCTGTAGATAGTAGTAGGCCTCCAAGAATTATTTTTGATTTCATAATATCATTCTCCTTCAATTCTATTCATTAAGCTCAAAGAAATAGTTTTTTTATCTAAGATTCTAGATACTTTAATACTACAGAAGGAAAACAGTGTCATATTGAATAAAACATCTTCCATATCCCCTTTCTAAGTCGTTATTATAAAACGTAATGATTACGTTTTGCGGTAATAATTTTACCAAATTCACTTAAAGAGTGTCAATAGAAATGAAGGTTCATTTTTATTCGAGAGTCAAAAATAGTTTATGTAACATTTAACTCTAATATTTTTTAGATATAAAAAAATGCAACTTTATTAGCCCCAAAGTTGCATTTTTCTTTATAATAAGTTTCACAGTTTGTCAATAGAATCTCAAACCAAATTCACTTTTTACAAATCATTAAATCGCTATCTTATCAATCTTTTAGCTGTTTTTTACATGACAAAATAGAGGTACCCAATTCTATTTCAAAAAATTTGAGTGATTCTTTATATAATATTCAAACGTCGTTTTAAAGCCTACCACGCTCCTCGGATATGTATTAATTAGGTACACATAATAATCTAACTCTTCTTATGTAAATGTCTGAATATCTTTTCCTTTTGGAATATATTCTCTTAAGAAACCATTTGTATTCTCATTCGTTCCACGTTTCCAAGAACAATAAGAATCTGCAAAATATACTGGAGCATGCAATTTTTCTTCTAATTCCTTATAGTTAGAAAATTTTTTCCATTATCCGCTGTAATCGAATAAACAATTTCGTTTTCCAATAAAGAAAGTAACGCTTTTGTTACAGTTTGTGCTTTTCTATTTGGTTCGACTTTAGCCAATAATTTACGAGAACAACGATCAACAGCAGTAACCAAAACCGACGTTGTACCTTTAGGACCGACAACTGTATCAATTTCCCAATCACCGATACGCGCTCGATTATTGGCTACTTCTGGTCGTTCATGAATACTTTTTCCACCCTTCATTCGATTTACATCAAATCGTCGCTTATAAGGTTTTCCTTTTCTTCGCAATAATTCTACTGACCCAACTTTTCCCTCACGAATATAACGATAAATTGTTTTTACAGAAACAAAATTAGAATCAAATTGCCGATAAAATGCCCAAATCATGACAGGTGACCAGCCAATCGCTAGTTTTGATTCAATTTTCCATTTTATTTCTTGCGTAAATTTCAAACGATTCTTACAAGCTGCACGAAAGGAGGTTCTTTCATGGAAAAAGGGATTGCAGATATTGCCAAAATCAAACAAGTTTTAAAACAAGCCCCAATAAAAGATTTAGCAGAAGGAACTGGTTTAGCAAGAAATACTATTGCAAGTCTAAAATCAGGAGCTCGAAAAGTAGAAAAACTAAATCTTGGTGCTGCAATTAAATTAACTGAATATGCTGATCAAGTATACAAACCAATTATTGAAATTTGGGGACAAGAAGAGATAAATAACTAAAAGAAAGGACTAATCTATGAAACAATAAGATTATGAATTTATCGAAGAAGATTATCCAGTTTGCCAAAATCCAGGTAATGATCTTGCTGGGTTTGGTATAAATATCTCGTTAATTGCGAAGAAAACAAAATGTAGCTATACTCTCCAAGAAAACAAGATACAATTAGCTAGAAAAGAGAGCCGAAAATTAGATCAAATCATACAGAATTGGCAAAAAGAAACAGATAAAAATCTTCATTCCGATTTATGCCAGTTATCCATTCAACTAAAAGAATTAGAAAAAATATTAACAGCTACTTATCCGGTATCTAGTGAAATCATACTCTACACGATCGAACTTGAAGGAACCTATTATTCTTATTTTGATGAAGAAATATCTGACACTTACTGGCCTACCATATCTAAGTTTTTTCATTAATAAAGAAGGTCTCTATTTCCAATAAATGTATTTTGGAATAAAGACCTTCTTTATTAATATATCATTACTTACATAGCGAAACAGTACAAACATCATTCAATAGTCTTATCTGCTGTAAGCAACCCCAAAAACTTTTGATACTTCATTTCGAAAAAATTTTTAGTAGAAAAATCATTTCCTTTTACGTTCGCAATATGATAATAGTATTTTTTCTTAGCTTCTATTGTCAATAAATATCCAGAATCCAGCCCTAAAGCAGAATAGTCTTTTATCTCAAAACGCTTAATTTCAGTCTTAGGAATATGAGTAATTTTTTCGATATACTCTTCCTCTTTTAATCTTACTGAAGAAATACCACTACCTACCTTTTTTACAAATATTTCATTTGGTGTGCAGACTAGTAAAACAATATTCGTAATCAGGCCTTGCACTAAAGGACTAAAAGGAAGACTGTTTAAAACAGGGTGTGCATAACTATAACATGTAAAGTAGTTATTTTGAGGTTTAACTTTTAAAAACTTTAAAAATAATCTTATTTGTTCTTCTAAACAATCATCTATACTCACATAATCACTCCGCTAATTAATCTCCCCAAAAAGACACAGCATTAATGGATATACCAACACAACAGTGCAAATAACTCTACCATCTTCCTTAAAAACCTTATTTCAATAAACCATAAAAATTATTTTTTAACAGAAACTGAAAATTAAAACTAGAAAAAGTAGTTTTACCGAATGTAAGAGCATCATCACCATCAATATAGAAATACATTCTTTTCCAGCTACATTTAATTTTTAAACAAAATTCTCCCCAAAAAGGAACTTTTTCTACTGAAAACTTGGTAATCTCTTTGTAATTAATTCTTGTTAAAGAATAATTAAATACTTCATTTTTACTTGTTATTTTTTCATTGACTATAACTAGTTCATCTGGTAAAAAGATTAACCAACAAACATCGACAAATAGTAAATGATATAATCCATTTCCACCTCCAAGCATATTCAATACTGGTGAACATGCCTTAGAAACACGAATATAGTTATGGTTTAAATAGATACTTTCTTTAAACATTGCTTGTTTAAAAGCCATATGCTCTTGTTCTAAACTTTTCATAAACTTTTACTCTAATGCACAGCTAGCAGCAGCTGCTGCAATTCCTGCTACAATATTTACCTTAGCTAACTCTTTAGCTGCAGCTTTTCCTAATTGTTTTTCTGCAATTTTTAATAATAAATCCGCAGCTTTTTCAAAATTAAAAGCTTTTAATGCTTCAATAAAATCTCCCTGCGTACCTATAGCCCAAGCCACTCCTCCTCCAGGAAGAGAATTAATGGCTACACATCCAGCATATCGTTTCCAATCAACTTTCTCCATTCTAGGAACAATAATATGTTCATAAAAGACTCTTGCTGCTCTTCCTTGTTCGTTATCTTGACTGATTCGTTCACGAATAGCACCAAAATCCTTTATATGGTATACACCATGTTCATCTAAAAAACCAACTGTATCAAAATAAAACGTTAATTCATCTACTAATTTATTCTTTATTTCTAAATCAACTGTATTCACTTTTTCTGTGGCATACACACTTGTTCCAGTACTAACAAAAGTACTTAAACCTATTAAGAAAACACCTAAAACACCAAATATTTTAATTATTCTTTTCATAATTATAAATCCGCCTTCCTACGAAAGGCACCAATGAGGTGATGAAAACCTTAGAGCGCCTTCTTTCTTTTTTTATTCCGTGTTACCCTTTCCTTGCAGGTCCCTGGTACACTACAGAACCCGAGGAGGTGAGTGGCGGGGCTGTATAGCGGCAACCCCGCATAATTATATGGTGTCGGTCATCCGTTAAGGCATCAATGAATGGCGCAAACCCGTAGCCCGTAAACTTATCTCTTCCGAAGTTGACTCGATTTCGCCGGATGACCAGTCCCTACCAAACCTGTACTATTTTTTTACAGGAGGTTGCTATGTTCAAAATCTTTCGTAAAAATTGTTGTGGCTTGGATGTCCACAAAACGTGGATCTATGCGTGTATCGGAATCACAGATGCGAATGGTCGTACAGTGTATAAGCAAGCTCGCTTCTCTTCCTTTACAAAAGGTCTCAATGAATTAGCTGAATGGCTTGCTAAATACAACTGTAAGGATGTGTGTTTGGAATCTTCCGGTAAATTTTGGATCCCTGTTTTTAATATTCTTGAAAAAACTTGTTTTGTCACACTGGCTCATCCGAAGTACACCAAACCCCAGAAAGGAAATAAAACAGATCGCAAAGATGCAAAATGGATTTGTGATCTCTTTATGTGCGACATGATCAAACCCAGTTTTATTCCTGGTCTTGAAATCCGCCAGCTTCGTGATCTAATGCGTTATCGGACGAAACTGACCAACATGAAAACAAGTGAAAAGAATCGTGCTTTAAACTGCTTAACCGTTTCTAATCTGAAACTAGATGATGTTTTTAGTGATGTGTTCGGAAAATCATCCACTTCTATCATCCAATACTTGTTAGAACATCCCGGTGAATCATTTGATGTTCGACCATTTATCCATGCCCGTTGTAAAACTCCCGTTGAAGAAATCCAAGCGGCAGTTGAGGGGGCGATTTCTGTACCTCAAGCGATTAAGCTTCGCCAATGCCTCAACCATATTAACGAGATTGAGAAGCATCGAGAAGAGATCAATCTAGAGATTCAAGCTCTTGCAGAACCCTTCTCCCCTGTTTTGGAACTACTTCGTACCATACCGGGCTTAGACACTCAGCCAATAACAGCGATTGCGATTCTTTCAGAAATAGGACCGGATATGTCCGTGTTTCCAACTTCGAAACACTTTATTTCTTGGGCTGGATGCTGTCCAAGAAACGATCGCAGTGCCCGACGAACAAAATCAACACGTATCTCTCGTGCAGGGCAGTCGTTGAAACCGCTACTTGTACAGATTGCCAATGCTCTTCTCAGATCCAAAGAACATCCAGAATTTAAAAATCGCTATCGTAGAATCAAAGCGAATCGTGGACACAAGAAAGCTATCATTGCTATTTGTAAGATGCTCCTGACCGCTATCTGGAATGTCTTATCAAAGGTGGAACCCTATTCTGCTAAAGGATATCTGGAGCCAAAACCTGCGAAAGAAGAGAAAGTTCTGACGCAATCCCAAGCTCTGGACCTTTTAAGAAAACGCGGATATACCATTATAGATAGTGCTTAAACCAAAGTTACGTTGATTCTTCCTAAATAGACTCGTTGTCTTCCATTTCAAAAATTTTGAAAACGGTAGGCTTATTTAGTGTACCGTTCTTCAGGTATCTTCAAATAGATTTATTTTCAAACTTTCTCCTCCTCCAAATAGTTTTAAGTTGCTTTTGAGAAATCTCAATTATGTTACATTGAAATAAATATCACATTATACCTAACAACATAGAAAGCCCTACTCTATCTCCTTGTCTTCCTTTAATAACAGCTTCTTTTAATAACTCCCAACTCTTACTTTGTTCTTCCGATAAACGTAACCCTTCAAAAGCAAATGCCAAGTTTACTTTATTTGTAAATTCAGATAATCGAATAGGTAAAGTAATTCCCTCATAATTATTTACTTTAAGGTCTTGCAATGTTAGATCTAACTCTTGAATAACCTTTTTTATAGGTTCTTGATCATTAGAAACAATCAAACATTTTTAAAACTTTTCTAATAGTGAAATAGCAATTTCTTTGTCCATTGACTTATCCTTTCATAGTATTAGTGTTTATTTCCATACATACCGTTAATTGCTACGTTAACCATACAATTTTTAAACTTTAGTATTTTGAACTCATATAACTATATAAACCTATAGAAGAAAGTAAAATTACTAAAACATTTGTAATAATTCTCAATAAACTATCCCAAATCAAATAATTTACCAGTAAAGAAACATATGGAATACAAATCAAAGCATCTAACATTGAAAACTTACAAATTCTTTTGTCAAAAGCATATACACCAAATGCTAGGTGTATTAAAATAGTTGCACTGCAAAAAATTTGAAACAAATTATCGGTGGGCAAATAATAAAAGCCTAATGTCTCTATTCCAACAATTAAAAAATATTTTAAATAATTCTTCATAGACTAATTTGTGATTGCACTCCACGCATTTTTAAGATTTTTAACCCACGTACAAGCTGCATCTTTACCTCCAAACTTTTCAATTAAATGTTGAAATAGATATTTACATGCAAATCCTCCACCGATACCAACAGCTGCTCCCCACAGACCTCCAATTAAGGATCCAACTGCAGTAGCACCTGCAGAAGCTCCTACGCAAGCAATATAACTAGAAAACAAACAAGCCCAACCTAAAGCAATTTTATTAACTGCCGCTCTTTTTGTTCTATGATTTTCAATAAAATTTCCTTGAGAATCAATTGTTTCAATAAATCCTGTATCGAAATCTCTTCCGTTCCATTGATATAAAGACATAGAAGCAGTTCCATCAGAATTTTCTTTTTGAGTAGTTATATAGTCTATTTTTCTTTCTTGATCAATGTATAAATTATAGTAGGTATCGCTACTAGAATCATAAAAATTTATAATTCCAACTGTACTACCTACAGATTTATCATCAATCCTATAAGCCGATAAAAAGCTATCTTCTGTAATCTGTAATGCTGCAATTATTTCTCCATAATTTTGAACATTTTCATAGTCTTCTTTATTTATACTTGTAACAATGGGGGCTTCATTTTCAATAGCATAAACACTGGTTCCAGCACCGACTAACGCACTTAATCCAATCAACATTACACCTAATAATGAAACAAACTTAAAAAAGCGACTCATTTTTATTCCTCCTGAAAAGTATTGTTATTTCTCAATTTTTATCCTTTTAAGCTGTTCAATAAGACATATTTTTTCCGTTTCATTTTTATCCTTTCTGTCCTATAACAACTTTTTTCAAGTAAAGAATGACATACTTCTTCTTAAAAAAACAGTCTGTTTTTTTCTATTTTTTCGGTGTATAACAAATATGAGTGTTCATTTTTTATTTTAATACGCACTTCGTACATAATAAATCTTGATCGCATCAATCTTTTGAGCTTCTTGATCTACTTTCAATTGAAGTAATACAAATTGAGTGACCTCATTCGTTGTTTCTTCTCCAAATAACAAATATTGATCCGGATTCTCTATATCTTGTGTCACCTGGTGAAGTTTCCCAGTTGTTTTCATTTGTACATGCGGGTCTACATCAATGCTATTGTCTTTAATACAACGATCCGTCATATAGTCCCTCACAGCTTGATTGCGTTTATAAACATCTGTGAAATTACTCCATTTTCTAGCAAAATCTTTTAAGGAATTTTTTGTCATTTCATCTATTTGTTGCGCTGTCTCGTCTTCTAATGAACCAATTTGACTGTTACTTTCAGTACTTTGAAGAGTTCCACTTGTTTCTTTTACTGCTTCGATTGTTTCTTCTGTCGTTCTCAATTGTGTTTTTTGTTTTTCAGAAGAAAACCAATGACAACCAGTAAGACCTATCAAACATAACCAACTAAATACTAAAATTATCCCTTTTTTCACGTTTCTAGTCACTGCCTTTCTTATTTCACCTTACGAACCAGACTACGAATTTTTGTTTGATTGTACGTGCGTTGATACCGAGCCATAATCCGTCCTTGCTCGGCATTCTGTTCCACACTAGAGAAATGTTGTCCGCCATATGAAACATCTGTTATAATTCCGGTGTGACCATAGATTCCAGGAGACAATGCACCACCTGCTTGCCAATTCACCACATCTCCTGCTTGTAAATCACTTGGTTTTGGGTTCATGATCACTTGCCAACCATAGGCTGTCCAATCATAATCTTCCCCTATTAACATCGCAAACATGTGTCCAGAACCCATTAACTGTGGGCCACCTAATTGGGAGACATACCACGCCGTGCCACCATAACACTCCCCATTATTTACCGATCGTCCAATGATCCGATCTAAAACTTTCGCATTGCCTTTACTTTTCCCTGCAACAAGTGACGTTTTTTTTGTTGGTAGGCTATTCCAATGTTTGATCGCAAAAGTATCATATTCTGTTAAGTTATAAGACTTTATGATACTCATCGCTCCTTGGTAATACGGACTGCCTTCGGTAATACCTGCCGCCGCATAGCCTCCACGACCTAGAATCAATAAACAACTCCCAGGATCTTTATTGCTCACACATTGATTAAAGTTGCTTTGGCTCGCCACCATAAATCCATAATAGTCATAACAAGCTTTCAGGTTCGGAAACTTCATATAGAAGCCACCTTCAGAACCACCAATCCCCCGTGCAGAACCTTGTGGATAGGGACAACCAGGAAACCAGGTAATCCCAAAGAAATTTGTATCGTTTCTTCCAGATTGTGATTGTCCATAAGCCGATTCATAACCTAATTGAGAAAGAATCACACTTGGTAATAACTGATACTTTACCGCTACACCGACTGCTGCTTGCGCATGTTCATCTGTGATCGGACCACGTCCTTTAATCTCTGAAAAAATCGGTAATCCTTCGGTATATTCCCAATTAAAAGCGACAGCTAGACCTGTAGCCTCTCCTCCATCCTCGGAAAGTTCTCCTGAAAAAAAGAATGGCAATAGAAAAAAGGGAAGAATAAAGAAAAGCAGACAACCTAGACACCCTTTCTTCATTTCTTCCTCATCCTTTCTTCGATAATGGTTTTTGGTCTGTTCGTCCTTTTGGTAAAGTAAAATCGGTTCCTGGTTTTGCGTCCAAAATCGGCAATGTTTCATTTTTCTTTTCTATTTTTTTCGATTGCTCTACTGGATTATTAAAAGAAGAAAATGCAGGTTGTAACGATTTTTGTACGGAAATCGACGGTTTACTTTCAGACGAACGTTGTATCTGTCGTTGCACAGAACGATTTCCTGATAGAGTGGCTACCGACGACTTAGGAACAGAGTATTGATTCAATAACTGCTGCATTGCTGGATAACTACCATTTTTCGCCTGATTTTTCACTTGGCGAATCTGTTGTGAAAGAGAACCAGCAGCTGTTAATTGTGGCACGGGTACTTTTCCAGCAGGCAACGGAATCGATTGACCAACAAAAGCGATACCTTTATTTAACAATGGTTTTCTTTGATTATTCCCTTGTTGCTTACTCGATTGTGCCAACGATTGTCCCTGTTGTTTTGGTCTTACTGAATTCATGGACGAATTTGGAATCAAACCATTTGAAAGACCAGAATTCCACTCTGTTTTCGATTTGGTAGAAGACATTTCAGGCTCTACTCCATGATAACGAACATGACGACCACTATAAGGCAAGGCTTGATTTGAACGCCCACCTAGTTCAAAGGGATTAATCACTTGCCCCCCTTTTACCGATTCTTGTGGTGTACGTTTTTGTTGAAACTTTTGAAATCCATGTATCGCTGCAGAAGCGAGTGGATTCGTTGCTCGATACACATTCCCTGCTAATCCTGCACCTTTGATTGCCAAATTTTGCCCAGCAGTTGATAGTTGACCAGGCAGTTGTTTCATTTGAGACAAAGAATGACTTGCTATGTTTTTCGTGTTGTTTATGGTTTGATCTGCAGCTCCTAACCCTAGTTTCTTTAATAAATCTTTCCGTTTTACAATGAGTAAAATTGATAGGAGTGCTTTGACAAACATATTTCCTAAAAAACCAAAAACAGTATTCATTGGAATTAAATCGTCTACTATGTTATAGATCAAAAATGCCACCAAAATAATCACACTGTAAAAAGATTTTTGAAACATCAAGCCCAAAAAGGACTTTAAGGTATTCATGAGCATATAATCAAATACTGGAACAAAAGAAGCGAGTAATGAAAAAGGAATCACAAGTAATAAACACAACACCAACATTTGAAAGATAAAACGAATCATGCCAATCACTACAAGTGGTAATCCAATACTTAGATTAAGCAATGGCACCATAGAACCAACGACTGCTTTATAAACAGCTTTAGTTGGTTGAATATAGACACGATAAGCCTTCTTTTTCCCACTGTCTTCTCCTGCAGCAGTGGTCACTTTTGTCTCAATATCAGATAATTCTTCACTTGACGCTTCCTTGGCTAGAAATTCTTGTGGTTCAATCTCTGCTTGATACAATTCTTCTAAATTTGTTGTCCCATAATTTAACAATAGATACGGATCAACAACAGCCGCTTTATAATAAAGTTGGCGCACTTTTTGAATGGCTTCCTTTTGTGTCGTTGGCACTAAAACACCATTGACATCTTTTGTCGCCAATTCATCTAGACTATTTGTAGCAGAAAAAATAAAGCCTTCTACCTCCACGGACAAATCATTTAACCCTTTGGTAAAAGCTTCTCCTTTACTAGGTACGTTACTACCATAGCCAAACCAAACCATTGAAAAAATGACAACAAAGAGAAATCGAATAAACACCATTTTTGCGTAATGTTTCCCTCTAAATATACGAAGAGTAAATAGATATAACACATACAAGACGACAATCCCCGCACCAATAGGATCGTATATTTTCGAATAAATAGTATCCGAAAAAGTGAAAAACTGGTGAATTAACTCGTTCATTGCAGCTCCTTCATAGAGCTTCTCAATGACAAAATCAAGGCCTTGCCAAATCAATTTACTTAAACTAAAGAACATATTTGTCATCATTTTTAGAAAATCTGTGCCATTTGCCCCAAATAACATTTTGCCTAATGAAAATTCACTATCAGATAAATAAGAAGAAAAGGTATCAATATGAAATTTCCCAATCTCATAGATCGATTGATCCACCTGCTTTTCTGCCGCATACACCAATCCACCAACAAAAAGCAGTCCGAATCCAATCGTTAAAAAAAGCAAAACGCACCATTTCTTTTCCTTATGCTTTATATAAGCCATTGTTTCACCTCATTTCTATTGCATGATTAACGTATCCTGTTCTTCTACTTGAGAGTGACTTGTTTTTTCCGTTGTTTGTAATGCAGCGGTCATTTCTTCAAACAAACTGTGTACATTGAGTTTTCCTACACGTCCATAGGGATCTAACATCCAACACTGTCCTTTAATCATATGGCTCATTTCAGATAAGTTCGCCTCATTTACTTCCAAACGTAAATGAGTCAAAATCTTTTCTCGCTCACTGTCTTCATCAAAAGCGAAGACAACACCAAAATTCCCTTTTTCTTTATCTGAACCTAAGTCGCCAATAAATTGTGTATCTAACACTAATTGATTCATCTGTGAACGCCCCACACGCGCCATTGCTGCAATAATACTACGTCCTGCGTTCGAATTATTAAATACCCATGCTTCTGTAAAATAAATCGCTGTTTTCTTACTACTATCTCGTTTTCCAAACATTTCACAAAAACGACCTAAACTAATCATCAAACACAAAGACTTTCGATCCGCATCTGTATATAGTTCTGGTCGGACATTGTCATTTGGTAATTTCAAATCTTGGATCTCTAAAATCGTTGTTTTGGCATTAAAGTCTAATCCCGGGTTTTCTCCATAAGAAAATCCTAAACGTAAAATCGAATCTTCTACCGTCAAGCGTAAAAACTCACCATATTCTCGAACCTCTTTTTGTTCCATTTGTTCTAAATACTCGACCACATGCATCAAGCCAACTTGTTGTCCGGCTTCTTTTTGAACTAAAACTTCTTGGATCCCCTTTAATACCGCCCCTTTTAAAAGGTGATTGGTACCTAACGGACTTAACTCATCAATCATATCCTGGGCTACTTGTTTCGCATCTACTCGGGATAAACAAACAATTGGATCTAATACGCCATAATTACGGGGATTTGTAGCATCTAACGTGACAAAACTCATTTTTTGCAAATGTTCCACAAACAAAGGGTAATGTTTCTGATAATACGGGTCTTGAATGAGTTTCGTGAACCATTTGCGCTTTTCTCCTTTAGGATCTACAAATAAACTTTGTACATTCATAAACGAACTATACAAAAAGAGCAAACCAACTAAAAATGTTTTCCCTTTACCAGTTTTTCCAGTTACTGCTACATGAGGCGCATCAAACAACGCACCTTTGATTCCTTCCGCAATGGCTAAAAGATTTAAAAAGACAAAGCGATTTGACGCGTAGATCAATTCTTCTAACGGTGTTTTCTCTCCTCTAGAACCACCGTCTCCTAATGTATCTTGACGACCAATATACCAGCCGGATTCCATACCTAACTCTGATACTGCTGAAAACAACCATTCACCAACTGCTTCTACAGTTGTTCGGTGCTTCCAATGTAACTGCCGTCCCAATGGTTGTCCTAATAAACATTTATAGAACAATTCTCGTTGATCATTTTTAGCACGGTGGATATGGATAATCGTATGAAGCTGTTGAATAATCGTTGCACTATTTTGACGAACTTCTTCAACCGTTTGACCGTATACAATAAAACATGCGATCCAATCGACGACAGGTTGTCCATTATCTACTCGTTGCTTTAAATGTTTTACTAATCCCCGAACAGTTAATAAGCGTTCACTAGGTTCTTCATCATTTTGAACCAATTCCTTATGTTCTGTTTTGAACCGTTCCGATAGCCAATTCAGTTTTAAACCAATACCTCCCTGTCCTTTCAATCGTGGATAGTGAATTTTCATTCGTAATTCTGCTGGGAAAGAAAGATCCTGTGCAAATTGAAATAGATCACAATTTCTCATATTTTCAGGTGTTTCTCCAATAGGTAACAACGCTAAATAACTAGTCCCCAACTCATCTTCTAATTGAAGAAGGCCTTTATATTCCTTCGGTATACGTACATACGTTCCTTGATTGTCTTTCAGTACTTCCCAATTATTTTGTTCTTCTACTTTATGAGCCATTCCTCGAATATATTGCAGACGATTGAGATACAACAGCTCTTTTTTTACTAAGGGACGAATAGAAAAGCTATAAAGTAATTGTGTCACTTCTTTTACATAAGGATCACTTTCAGAAAATAATGTTTCCAAATCATCTACTTCTAATCCAAATAAGCGTGCTAAACTTCCTGCCACATCTAAACAGATTAGATTTAATACATCATGAAAGCTCTCTACCGTTGCTTTTTCTTTGACTTTGATTCCTAAAATAAATGAAGGACGATAGACTTGCCCTTCTCGTTCTAACAATGTCACTGTTTCTTTTGCATAATACGCACCAATGGCTTGACTATCAGGTGAAAATCCCTTACCTAAGGTGTCAAACTTTGTTCGTAAATTCATTGTTCGTGGATACATCACCAACTCCACATCTTCATAATCTGCTAAAAACAACAGTAAACGAGCCATCATTTCTTTTATTTCCTGTGTCTTTTTTGGTGTGTTTTTTGAAATTGTTCTTGGAAAAACATGATAGTAGGCCCAGATACAATCCTCTCCATTTAACAAACAATTTTTCTTGAATGCTTTCACTGGTTCTTTTACAAGTACCAATAGATCTCACCTCCCAATTAAAAAAAGGAACAACCAGTTGATTGTCCCTTTTTCTAATCCTCTAAATAAACATACTTATTCACAAAAAGTAATTCTTCCAATGCATTGTTTGATACCTTGTCCCAGTTATAATACACACAATCACCATTCATCATACGCACTACATAACAAAACCAATCCCATAAATAAAAATGCACTTTTTTTCCATCAGGTTTTAGTTTTGCCAGTGCTAACACACATAAATAGGGTATCCCTATATAAAAAACAACCCCTGCTGGTGGAAAAAAAGAAATAACCCAACCAATAAATGAATGTAAAAATAAATATTCAAAGATTGCGACCAATAAAAAAGTTGCTGCATTGACTAATGCAACTGGAAATGGAAGACGCCAATTGCTTGTAATCTGTTGTACGCGATAAGGCTCCGCATAAACAATCGAATAATCATAAGGTTCCCAATCCACTTCACTATCCTCCTAATCCATAAATAATTTTTCAATGATTTTACCAAACGCATCAAATACACGCGTTGGATCATTTAAGAAGAAATAGACTGCGGCACCTGCTGCGATAGATATTAATGCATTTCCTACTTTTGATTTCATAAAATTTCGCAATCCCAGATAAACAACCACCATTATTAAAAAATAGCCACCTTGCGTTAATATAAAATCTACAATTCCCTTCAGTGTCATTTCCGTTCTTCTCCTTTCCTATCCAACCAATTATGTGTTAATTTTTCAACATAATACTGATTTGTTTTTTTCGTAATAACAAGCGTCATTTGTTCTTTTTGTAAAAGTGATGTATCACCATCTCGAAAGACGACCGTTGCTTTTACAATAAAAGTTTTTTTCGTTTCTTTATAACGCAATACTTTCATCTCTACTTGATCAACTTTAGCTGTCTGATTGAGTCCTTCAGGTTCTTTCATCATGTATGACATATCTTTTGCATTGTTTTTCGCATACTTATCTAAGAAATCTTCCACAAATCCTTCCACATCTTTCGCTTCCGACGCATCAACCGTTTCGTATAATGTGTCATCATAAGTAATCATTCGTTGTTTTTCTGTATTCTTTGGTAGTGCCGTAAAATAAGGATAAGCAATAATACGACAGCCCTTGTTTGAAATAGAAAAGGGAAGATTGAGTACTTGTGTGATTGTCACACTTGTTTCTTTCTTACTCTCTGGATTCATCGAGCGAATATCATAAGTTACTTTATAACTAGCTGTTGGAATGGTTTCAATTTCTTTTAATCCAATAAACGAAGCAGCAGTTAATTTTCGAACACCTGAAACACTTCCTGGTTCTTGAATAAAGTTTTGTGCATAAAACTCTTTTTTTAATGTTTCTTGACGTTGTTGTTCTTGTTCATGATTATCGAATGTATTCATATACAAAGCAACAAAACGATTCATAAAGGATTCAATTTCAGGTGTGTACGTTAATTCTGACCGACTTTGTACTTCTTTCTTTTGTAATTGTTGGATTTCATCTTTCAAAAACGACACTTGAACCTTCGTTTTCATGGATTGAAAAAATGCCAAGCCCCCTGAAAAACAAAGAAATAAAATCAAACACCAAATCCATTTCACTGCTTTTTTTGAATGGATTTTCTTTTGCTTCGGTACTTTCTCTGTATAAACTTTTTCTTTCCGCCGTAGTTGTCGTTTTTTCATAAGCTACTCCTTCTAGTATATTTTTACTAGTACATACGATTGACAACGATAAGCTTGTTTTTCTGAAAAATAGTCCATTCAATTACCCTTATTTTCTATTCCTTTTCTCTTTCTTTTATATCCAACAAATCCAGCAATACTTGTCAACAATCCTCCTAGAACAGAAAGTGCAACATGTATTTCTTCACCAGTCTTTGGTAAGACTTTTGTTTTTCCATCTGCTGTTTTGACTTCAATATTGCCACTTGGAAGTTTCTTTACAGGAATCGACAAATCCTTTACCAAATTCCCTTCACTATCTTGGACTAATGGAATTCCATCTTTTACACCAACAATTGTTTGTCCACCTTCTGCTTTTAGTGGAGTTGTTGATGTTGGAATATGGGTCAATTCCTCTACATTACTAGTAACAATCGGTACACTCATTCCTTGAGAAGTATTCGTCGTAATTTCACCGTTTGGGGTTACCGATACTGTGACTTCTTTTGCTGGAACAACAGGTTTATTTTCTTTTGGAATTGCTTCTGATTTTTCAGCAGGTTGTTTCGGTTCTTCTTTTGGTTCTTCACTGGTAGACGACATCGTTGGCTGTTCCGTACTTGACGAATCGGTATTCTTTTCAGAAGAACTGGTTGTTCCTGATTGTTCCGGAGTTGTGACTATACTTGAATCCGTTGTTGTTGAACTATGCACACCTTCTTCTTCGATCGAATCAGTCGGTAAAGTTGATTCAGGAAACTCTGGTTCTGGTGCCACTGGCTCTTTTTCAGGTTTCTCTGGCTGCAATTGTTCTGGTTCTGCTGGTTTTTCCGTTGTTCCTCCATTTAGCTCTGTCTCAACATCTGGTAATCCTTCCCCTGGCAATATTTCTACAATTTCTGACTTAGGTGTTTCTACAGTTTCATCTGCATAAACCAATGAACTCCCTAATTGAAACGAAAATAATGAAATTCCTAGTGTTGTTACGACTGCTAATGTTGTTTTTTTCATGATTATTCCTCCAATTTTTTATGCAATTCGTGTTTTGTTCATAGACGCCGTACTAATATTATCTGAACGATAAAAGAACTCCCGTCCGTTTTCTTCTAACCCAACATATGGATTATTTTTGAATAATTGAATCAATAGTTCACTGGTGTTGTATTTTGGATAGTTGGCAAAAAAATAATACTGTGCTTGTCGCCCATCCGAAAATTCAACAAGTAATTCATAACGATACCGTTTCAATCCTTTTCGTTGTTTTAAAGGATCTCTATACCAACTTGTCCATCGTTCCGTTCGTGGATAGAGATAGACACGATACACATAGAACAATGCCATACCACATACTACCAAAAATAATAATCGCCACATAAAAATTCCCCCTTTTCTTCTACCTTTCTTGAATCACCGAACATTGATAGCCTCGGTAGAGATCCGAAAAATCCATCATTAATTTTTCGTATAAACGTTGTTGCAAATAGCGATTGTTTCGAATACATAATTCTTCATAGCCATCAATCACTTGATCTTCTTTCTCATAGCATCTTGTAGCTCTATGACGCTCAGCTTGCATGACATAACCAAACTCTGCACCATATCGTTCTACCGTTAATAACTGTTGACTACGCAATAATGCAATATAACAATCACAAAAATGTTCAGCCGACATTTGATTTTTCTCACGTTTGTGAAATAGGTATTCTTTAGAAAGCACATTATTCGTTAAACAATCTGATAAATAGCGATAATCTGGCGGTCGGTTATTTTCATCTGTGAATTTTTCCCATAATAAACTGATTTTTATTCGTTCAGCGACTAGATAGTCTTGTTCGCGTGGATAAAATTCATCAATCGCACAAAGCTTTTTTATCACCCGAATAAACAAATCCATATAATGCGAAACGAACTCTTCCTTTTCAATTGGCTCTCCTAAAAATTCCAGTGACATACCATCTTCTCCTTCCTTAAAAAATAAAAAAGCAGAAACCGATTTGGCTTCTACTTTTCTTTCCTTTTATAGCTCTTTTTTACGGAAGAATCCGCAAATGACATTTTTTCAAAAAATCAATCGGCACAAGTTCACGAAAACTTGGAGCAATTTTAGATAGAATCACTTCCCCATCTTGTAAAATACAATCATAAAAATCATCAGTTACTTGATACTTACGCTTCTTACAATAATTGATAAAATAGTAGCGATCATTTTCTATTTCCATTCGTTGTTCTACTAAGCGCATACGAACATCATCATAGAAATAAGCCACAAATCGCCCTTCAAGTTCACGTTTTTCAATGGGGTACTCTTCTGGTAACAATCTATTTTTTCGTCTTTTATACATTGCTGGATACCTTAGAAGCAGTTCATCTAAACGTCTGTCAGTATATGGCAACTGACGAATCAACGATTCTAATCGTTCTTTATACAGATAGAATAATTGGCGCAAACAATAGTGTACCGCCTCTGGATTTTCTAATACAGTTGGATCACGTGACCAATACGCACCAACATAAATCATAATTTTTTTCATTTAGACAATCACACCAGCAATACTAATTACCGATCCACAATAGGTAGAACAAGTGGCATAGCGACCAATTTCCTCTAATTCCAGCTCAATCTCTTCTAAAGAAAGATATGTCTGTTCTTCTGTTGGCTGGCGACTCATTTCCCAAGTGACAGTCGCCAATGAAATTTCTTCCATAAGAGGTTTTTCGCTGCTAAGTGCTGCCACACAGTTTTCGTATATCTTCATTTTATCGCAGCCTTTTTTGACCGCTAAAATCGCAGGTATTGGCAATGAAAATCGATAAAAGCGAATGAATTCTAGCCTTCCTTTCCTTCGGCTAAATTCCAACTCTTCGAGTTCTTGTTCGTATCCCTTACGAACTTCTAATAAGCGTGCAATTTCTTGCCAGTTCTCTTTTTCCTGATAACGTCCAGCCTTTACCGCTTGTTCAATATAAGGAACTCGAAAACGAAAATAAGACAAATCAACCATCTTTTCATTTAATGCTTCGATTGCAGCCTTTAAATCCAAAAGACGCAGCCATTCTGTTGTCATATATGCATTCATGCAATTTTCCCTCCTGACGTTCCCATCCATTCTAGATAGCTTTGTTGCTCGTCATTTAGTTCGGCATTCTCAATTCCTTCTTGTACAAAGTCTCTTCCTAAAATACGATCTGCTTCTTGTAATAACTTTAATGTCGGAGCTACTTGTTTCAAAAACCAGCGTTCTGAACGATCTAATGAGAATTTTTCTGGCTTTACTGTAAAATCCAATTCTTCCATTGAACGAAATAATTTTGCCCATCGTTCATCAACAATCCGTGCATCACTTTCCAGTCGATCCCAAACAATAAGTTTTGCATTAATTAAACCAACACCAATCTCTCCTAAACGTTTCGGTGAATCACCTAAAATAAATGCTTCTACTGCTTGTGTTGCTTTCTCATTAGCTAGCCGTAACTCATATCGATTATAAATACCATATTTCGTTAATGCTCCTAACTCTGAAATTTTTTCTCGGTTCGCAATTTCAAAACGTTTCTCATAAAAATTAAAAAAGAGAGGACTCTTTCGCGATCCAAAATACAAAGATAATCCTTCACTTCGAAAATAGCCATCATCTAAAAAACAACCGCCAATATTCTGGAATCTCTTAAAGTCCATTTCTAATAAACCTGCTTTTTGTTTTTCTAGTAATTCAAAGAGATCGAAATGTTCTTCCGTTTCCAATCCCCAAAGTTCATCTAACGCAATATCGAATCGGCTACATTGCACACGTGTATAACCAGCTTCCAACTTTCCTTGATTTTTCCAAATGGAATATAGCCATGTTCGCCAATCTATTTGTTGTTCACGCATGACTTCCTCATATTCCCGGCAACCTTGTCCTGAAAATTGCACAAGTACATTTTCTGTTACGGTTCGTTTTGAATGCCAGAACACCCAGATATTCCCACGAACAGAAAGACAGTCAAAAAGATACAAGCCCGTCGGACGTGTTTCAAATTCTGTTAGATCCATTCGTAGCACACGTTGAATCACTGTTTTGTAGTCTGTCCCAAAAAAGGAGAGACGCAAATAGTCGATCATTGCTCGAAGATCTATTCCGCTTTTCATATACAATCGAAAGCGTTCCTTGATTCGTTTTTCGAAATCCTCTGGGATTTTCTTTTTCCCTTGTTCCATCTTCTTTATATAATCTACCGAGCATCCCAATAACTGTGCAAAACGTTTTTGAGAGAGTATTTTTTTCCCTCCACCTGAAGCGTGAATAGAACTCAATTTTTTTCGATAATTTCGCAATTCAATCGGTGTCATATTCTATCTCCTTTATAAAATAACAAATTTCGATTTTTTTAATCTGCTAGAAATCCCGATATAACAGGTGGTACCCCCTAATTTTTCTAAAAAGGGGTACTCCTTCTAACCTTAGCTAAAGCCTTGATATAACTGATTTAAATACACTTTTTTATTTGTGTTATGTTATTTCTGCCCCCCATATTATATATCGGGGGGCTTTACACAAAGAGGCCGTGCGCAAGCGCACGACCTCTTTGTGAGCTGCACACGCTGCTAGCGAGTGCGCATTATAGGCCCATGCTTCGCAGCCTTAATGCGCACCGCCAGGCAGAGTGCGGCTACCAGACTACGTCTAGAGCCCTCCCGATAGATAATAACTACAAAATTAAATGATCTAATTTTGTTATTTCACTATATTTTTCAGGAGAAAAAACGCGATAAATTGACAAAGTTAAATCCTCTTCTAAACCTACTCGATAATGATACAATCGAGTCAATCGTTCTATATCTTTTTTCGTTAGCAATACTTGATTAATAACTTTTCCTGTAAAAACACGTTCTTTGCGCAAAAAGCGGTAATCAGTTACTTGTTCAATACGATTCAACCAATCATAAAACGTTCTGGAAGAAAGAGAAGGATTAATCATTCGTATTGCTGTAGCTACTCGATAATAACAACTCTCTGCCATTTAACTTCACCTCCTTAGTTGATTACAAAATATGCGCATCAGAAAAACTTGTTCCTTTTGGATCTTTTGCTAAATACATTTGGCGCTCTAGTTGTTCTTGTAACAACTGATTATCATCTCCCATCGTTTGATCTTGACTATCCTCTTTTACTGTAAAATCATAGACAATCATTTCAGTAAATTTCTCAAATTCTTTGATAAAGTGATAGTCTTTGTAAACAAATGGCGCAAAGAACTCTACAGGTACATCAAATCCTGGAAAAGCATACCCACGACCAGGTTGATCTTTGTTGTAAAATGGCTTATTTTTAAAATCTTCACCAAAAGTCATTAAATAGCCAATCGGAGATAATCGACCAACAGAAATACGGAACGTTAAATTATCTCGAACACCACTTGGAAAATATTCCGCATCTGGTCGTTGCATCGCTAAAATAACGTACATCCCTGCTTGACGACCCTTTAATACTAATGGCTGAATCAATTTATCGACTCTATTTCTTGTTTCCATATCCAACGAACCATAAAAAGCTGCCCATTCATCAAAAAAAATAAAATGCGGTGGTAACCCATAATAAGCATAATTTTTCCCTGGTTCATACTTAGGCTCTTTCATCGTTTTCATATAGACATACCGTTGATTCATTTCTTTTAACGCATTTCGTAAACAAATAATCATGTCTTCATTTGTTTTGTAAAACACATGTCCTTTAAATACACCAACGTCACCTAATGCCGCTAAATCTGCCGCTTTTCCATCGCAAATATCTACTGTCCCAACACTTAAACAAGCTTGAATTAAAGAATACAATAAATAGGTTTTCCCACCACCGATTGCACCAGCAATCAACATATTTGGCGATTGATCATATACCCAATCCAAAGTTTTCATTAAATGAATACGTCCATTTTCTGCTATACATTGATCAATAGGAATCCGACCAGAATCTGAAAGAAATACATAATTGATTCGGGCTTTTTCTCTTTCTTCACGAATTAAATCACGCAAAAATACTTCAGATAACAAACTACCCATTTTTAAAAATCGTTCGTGAAAACGCCCACCATCTAAAGGAAAAGAAACCACTAATTCTTGTTTCTTTTGATAAAAATAAACTTTTGGTAATCTCATTTTTTCCCTTGTTTGTTTCTCACTAACTTGTTTCTTTGTATAAACAAACCGATTATCAATTAACATTCGAGCAAGTAACTGACGCCAATAAACAGAGGCAAAATATCCTTCTTTTAATCGCGACCAACGCATCAAACCTAAAATCAATCCACTAACCAGCAACAAATACAACACAATACTTATTCCAGGAATAAGATACATTTGCCAATTTGAATACGTACTTAAACGTGGATAAAATACTTTCCAACTAAACCAACCTAACAGAATCAAAAATGGGAACAAAAAGAAACCATAATAGCAAATCCATAAATAACGATTGAAATAGCGAATTCGCCGACCACGATACTTGAAAAAATGAGCTTCCAATTGTCACATTCCTCCTTTCTGTTTTTACTTCTCCTGTGCTAAAAACTTTTGACAAAAAGCAACTAATACTGGAATATCACATTTAACAAAAAACCATAATCGAAAAAGATTTAATCGATTTTTATATGGGTGTGCACACATATTACATATTCGTACTACACGAATCCAAACCTCTTCCTGATGATTTTGTTTCCACTGATATGGTAATGAAAAACGAACAAGATCACGTAAAAACATACACTGCCCAATCACCGCACAAATATACTCATTTGTTTGTACAAAAATCGTTGGATTGTCTCCAAAATACTCAATCAATTGTTGGATATTTTGACAACAAGCCACGATCTCTCGAAGTGTTTGATTGGTTTTATCTGAATTCAAAATCTCCCCTTCCTTCTACCTTAGATAAAAAGAATAGGAAGACTTCTTCCTACTCTTTCAAAAAACTTATTTTTTCCCTTTTTCCTTAGAATCAACACTTAGTTGTTTTTGATTCAAACCTTTTTCTTGTGGTTGTTTCGGATTAGGATTATTTGTTGGAGCTTCTGCTTTTTCTAATCCTTTCGCATAAATCACTAAATCTGAATATTCACGATTGCCATCTTGTGCTGGAATATATACCACATGATACTCTGGATCAATTAATTTCACAGGATCACGTCGTTTAAAACCAGTCAAATCTACATCTGCTGGAAATTTAACTCGTCGTGCAATCTTTGGTTCATCTGGATTTCCAAAAACTAATTGTGCTCGCTGTGATCGAATTTCTCCCGTATAATCGCCTGTTTCATTATCAAATACACGATCAGACTCTTCTAATGCGCCAAAGCGTACGGCTCCTAAACAAGTTTCATCTAATGCTTCTGTAATATCATAATTATTTGGAAATTTTAATCCCATCTTACAAAACCTCCTCAATTTTTACGCCAGTTAAAAAGACACCAACATCTTGATAGCCAGTTGTTCGACGCTCTGTTTGTCCCATATCATTTGTTTCACGACTATTCACTCGTTCTTTACGAAAAACAAAATAAGCTTCTTCAAATGAAATACGCACCTCTTTTTCTGGTAATCGTAATCTTTTATCCTCTTCAGCTGTGAGATAAACAAAAAAAGCAGGCTGTTCTTCTCGCGAACATTCTGCTTGTAATTGAACATATCGCCCAGACACACCATTAATTTCCTTTGGTGGATTAGGTTCCCGTGAACCTAATAAAAATACCTGACCTAAAAACTCTTTCTTCATACGCAATGCTTTTTCTGCCATATAATATTTCCTCCTCTTAAAACTCAAAATAAATTCTAAGTATTCCTACATTACAATCAAACAAGCGGTTAAAAATTCTAACCGCTTGTTCCTCACACTTATTCTTTAGTTTTACGTACTTTATAAAAAGTAACGCCTAAGACAATGACCAGTACTGCTAATCCAAGAACCATAAGTATACTACTGGTTTGTTCACCTGTTTTTGGCAACATTGGAACCACAACTTCTTGTTTCACTTCTTTTACAGATTGAACAGGTTGTGGTTTTTCTGGTATTTTTGGTTGGGGTGCTTTTGGAATTTCTTCAAAATAAACGGTTTGTTCTTTTGATTTCAAGTTCACATTGTGTTGCGCAACTTGTTCAAAGTGTTCTTCACGATCGTTTTCATCTTTAGGTTCACTTTGTGCTTCTAACCATTCCGCAAAAGACAATCCTTTACCAGCTAACTTCCGACCATCGACCAAGAAATGGAAAAGAAATTCCATGGTTTCTTTATCAGCCTTAAAGATTTTTTCAGCACTTGTATCATCTAATTTCACGCCATCAGGTGTGATATAGCCTTGTACTAATAATTTATACATTTGCCCAACAATCAAATCGTTTAATTGTACCCACTCGACCACTTTTTGGTTAGGTAGAGCTTGCAATTGTTTTTCGCCATTTTGTCCTGTAGCTTTTGTATGAATCTTAGGGTTCACAATGCGGACTGTTTGTCCTTCATCATGAATATCAGTGTGAGACGCAACCAAACGTCCGTCACGATAGACATTTTCAAACACAACGGTTTCCTTTCCAGCTAAGGCGCTTGCGTCAAAGATAAAATCAAGCGAAATCGTTCCATCTGGATTTTCCGCAATAAACACTTTACTTGCTGTTACTTCTTTTCCATTGACTAATAAAGGAACGTCCTTACCAGCTTTAATTGACGCTTCTTTATCCATTAACACGCCATTCACTGTGTACGTTTTCCCTACAATCAGGTTGCTGTATTTTACGGTATCAGTAATGGTTACTTTAGTTAGTGGGTTCACTTTTGGTTGGTTCGTGTATTTACCCATAGCTGTTGTTCCAATTTCAGGTGGAATGCGTTTGTTTTCCACTTCTAGCGCAATCACGGTACCGTCTTTATCAACCGTTACAGTAAATGGTACGTCTTTATCTAAGGTTAGATACCCTGCTAATGGTTTCACTTCTTTAAAGAAGTAATTGCCAACCAATAAATCATTAACCTTAATTTTACCGTCTGTGTCGGTCTTGAATGTACCAACAAATGTTGTTCCTATTTCATCTTTCTTGAAAAGGTCAAATTCAACACTAGCAATCGCTGTTTTTTTGTCAAAATTCGTTGTCGTGTCGTATTTAAATACTTCCACATTGGCTTTCGCTAAGCGATTTGCAAAGTTGATTAATTGAATCGTGTCTGTATCGTTTGTTACTGAAAAGACATAAGGTACTGTGTTTAAAACATATTTTTCAGGTGCTTTGATTTCTCGTAATTCATAACGGTCTTTTCCATATTTCAATGTGTCAGTTGTGACAAAGTAACCTTTTTCATTGGTTGTGAATACGTCTGAAAGTTCTGTGTCGTTCGGTAATGCCATTGATACATAGCCACCTTGACCATTATTCGCTAACCTATCCCAAATTTTGAATTGAGTACCAGGTATTGCAATGACTTTCCCTGTTTCTTCATCTACTTTTACAACTTTTAATTTTTGTTCGATTATTTTGTCTTCTAAAACATAATGGAAGGTTTGCCCATTTTCAGAAATTGTCACTTCGAATGGTTCAAATAGTTTATACCCTTCTTTTCCTTTGGTTTCAGAAAGAATGTACGTATCAAAGACAACAGTATTTTTACCAAAGCTAGCGTAACCATCTTTGTCTGTGACAACTGTTTTCACCACTTGACCAGTTGTTTTTGACGTCAAAGAGATTTCAATACCAGCTAATTTTGGTTTGTTATCTGGATTGGTTGAATCGACTAAGTCTTTATTCGCAACTTTTACTAAATTAATGGTTCCTTTGATCACTTGATCTTTTACGGTCATATTGACAGTTTTTCCAGGTTCAACAACAATTTCAATTGTTTCATCAGAAAGTACATAGCCTTTTGGCGCTTTGATTTCTTTTAAAACATATTTGCCAGGATCAAGATCTTTGATTTCTGCCTGTACTTTGCCATTGATATTTTTCAACGTGATTTCTTTGATCTTTTTTCCATCTGCTTGATACAAGCCATACACCGCATTTTCTAAAGAAGCTGCGCCTTGTGCTTTCACACCAGTTTCCGCATCTTCTTTAAAGACACGAATATTTCCTTCTTTTAACACGTTTAGTTTTAAAACTGAAGAAAGAGGATCTGGATAGTTTAATATCCCAATAGTTTGAACTCCTGCTTTTTTATAAACCATTGGAGCACCATAAACTGTTAAACAATCTAAACTTATTGTCGCTTTTTCTGGTGCTTCTTTTGTTGCAGTAATCACTAGTTGATTCCCTTGAATTTTGGCAGTAATTCCTCTTGGCGTGTTGATTTTCACAACATCTTTTAACACATTATTGGTATCTGAAACTTCAATTGTTTGCCCAACTTTTACAGTTTTTGTTTGATTATTAAAAGAAGCTTTTTTTGTTGCGTTATTGATTTTTTGATCAATTTCTTGTTTAAATGCTTCATAATTTAAAACTGGATTGGTTCCGTAAAAATTAGAGTTCAAAACTTCGTGAATATAAAACTGTGTCGCAATCCGACGTTCTAACGATTTATCTATACTTCCAACATAACCAAAATAAGAAATCAAGGCAATTTTCTTTCTAATAGCGGCATCTTTGATATATGTTTCTAATGCAGATTTGTTAAACGTACCTGATCCACCCGGAACCCCTGGTTCCACACAAAATGCCACATGACCATCTACATCAAAAATTTCAATACGGTCATAAGTAAAAGATCGTCCATTCGGTAAAATTGCACTCCCCCAATTTAACCCATTACTTGGCGTAACTAATTGTGAATGAACTTGTCCAGTATTTACAGCACGTTTCATACGTACAGAACGCGTTGTGGACTCTGCCACAAATAAAGTAAGCTGTTCTTCTGTTCTCTTTTCACTTTCTTTTGATTCATTCACTACTTTGTCGGCCTCAGTTTTTGTTTCTTCAGAAACAGCGGACTTGTTTTCTTCTACTACTGATTGTGTAGATTCTTCTAGAATTGACGCATTAGAAGGTGCTACGCCAATCGTTGCTTCATCTGTTTCTTTCTTCGTTTCTTCTGTATCTATATCAGAATTAGACACAGATTTCTCAAGAGCAGTTGGTACTTCTGCTGGTTCAGAAGGTGCTCGAGGTGTTGTTTCTAGCGTTGTTACAGCTGACATTGATGTTTCAACTGGACTATCGCCGGGTCGTTGACTTTCCCCGATAGTTTCATCAAGGACTGCTTTTTCTGTTGGTGCAGGTGCTTCTGTAGCGGGTGTCACATCTGCAGATACTTCTGGGCTCGTTACTTCTTCAGGCGCCGTTACTTTCGCTTCTTCAGAAGTTGAAAACACTTGAGAAGCTGTAACAGAAGGTTCTGTTTCTTCTGCATGTGTTGTCATAGTTCCTGTAAGAAAAGCCACTTGACAAACCACCGCTAGTAAAGCAAACTTCAACCAACTTGTTTTATTTGTCGTCATGACAAAAACTTCTCCTTTTCTTTATTTTTTATTTATATAAAAAACGTCGCTATTTCAAATGATAACGACGTGAATAAGATTCTATTCTATTCCATTCAATCCGGAGATCTCACTCGTGGTAGTTCATTCATACGGACTCCTCCAAACAAAAAAAGCGAGAAAAATTCTTGCTTTTTTCACATCACTATTTTATTGATCTGTTTCATAAAAATCGACTGACCATTTATTAATCGGATCATGGTCTTTATTTAATAAACTAGGAACTCCGAAACCATAACCAAACCATTTACTATTTTCATCTTTGATTTCTTTCCAACCATATGCCATAGCCTCTTCTTCAGAATTAAATACTTTCCCACTATTTCCAATCATTGCTGGAATAGGCTCCTGATCAACTACTGCGGAAGGATCAACTGCTTGAATCGTGGTCGATCCACCTTGTTCACCACTTGTACTTGATTGTGTCGGCGACGTTGGTTTTTCTACTGATTGATCTGATTGCGTTGGTTGATTATCTGCTGGCTTACTTGGTTGAGCTGGTGTTTCTACTATTCCTGGAGAAACTGTTGTCCCAGCAGTAGAGCTAGTTACACCCTCAACAGAACCGCTTGTCACGGTTTGACTGCTGTTTGTATCACTAACAGCACCACTCATTTCTTGACTGCTTATAACTGTTTTACCGCTACTTGCAGTTGTTCCTTGTGCTTTTTCTTCTGCTTGTTTGGCAGGCTCTTGTTTGCCTACAGGTTTATTCTCATCATTCTTATCTTGCGAGGTTACCACTGATTGCGCAACCGTTTCTCCCTTATTATTTTTAGCTGTTACAACATTTCCATCAAAAGTTAAAGTGTTTCCTGCATAGATTAGATCTACATTCACAATCTTATTCAACTCTGCTAATTTTTGAGTAGTAATATTGGTTGCTTGGCTAATGCCACTTAAGGTATCTCCCCAAACAATGGTGTACTTGTTTCCTTGATATTTCGCAATATCTGCTTTGATTTGATCAACTGTTCTTGGTATCCAAATGCCATCTGTTTCGGAAGCGTGTGCTTCTGAACCTCCAGTCACAAATACCACACCAGCTACAGCCCCAACAATCATACTCAATAACATTTTTTTCATCGAATTCTTCCTCCTTACATGATAATAAATTTGTCCGATGAATAACGAACATTCATTTTATTTTTAAAGCAAAAAATATCCGTCTTTTTAAATATTTTAATTTATATTTTTTCGCTTTTTAAGCACTTATTTCCATTGTATTTTCATACAATTGCATCTTTTAAGTAATAAATCTTTCGTAGTTTTCAAAAATCATTCCTACTCATTTTGTTCACCACCGGATTTTTTACTTAAAAGTTTTGTTTTCTTTTTTCTGATCGTTTCTTTTTTTCATACGGTCGATCCAATTCAAGATAAAAAATATTTTTACTATCTTGTTTTAGTTCAAAAGTGTAACGATACACATTAAAATTCACACAATCAGTTTGGCTCTCAAATAAAGAAAGTAGCCCCTTCAATCCAGCAGTTATTGTCTGTTTCTTTGAATTTACTGTCCATGAATAGCTATAATCCGTCGGCTCTTTCATAAACCGAATTGCAAGTATATTTCCTTGTAACATATACTCTGCATACCGACCAAAATTATCTATATGCGGTAACATTGCCTTTGATAACGTGCAACCTGTCTGATTAAAATGAATCAATTTTCTTGTTCCATTTGATGATTTTACCAAATGTTTAGTTCGTAAAGGAATAAACGTCTTAATTCGTGGTTTTTGTTTTTGTAATTTCTTTTCCTCTAATTCTGCTTGGTATGCATCAAAATTAAATCTTCCCATTCTGTTCACCTCACTTCATTATTCATTCAATATATTAAGTATACAATTTCCGATAAAGTATTCGTATTCCCTTCAATAAGACAATGAAGGAAATACCCGATAATCCAAAGACTTAAACAGCACAAAAATAGGATTCCTCCATCAATCACTTTATCCACGATTCATCTCGTTTATCTATAAAAAATAACCTTTAGTTATGGCTCTAGTGCAATAGTAATAACTAAGTAAGTTTTCCCCGCTCTACTATTCTCTAATCACTTATTAAAAATAAAAAAACATCTGAAGCAGAAAATTCAATTCTACTTTAGATGTTTTTTTCCTCTATCATTACCAATTGACAAAGAGCCTAAATATTTTTTTGGAATTTTTTTGTCAAAACAACCAGAGAAGCAACAATAAAGATAAATCCTAGTAAAACAAGATAAATAGCTTCTTTTTCTCCTGTTTTAGGGAATTCTTTCATATGTGTTTCTTTATTAGAAATACTTTTGGCAGATAAAAGACTTGTCTTATTGTGTTTTTCTCCTTCTTTTGTTTGATTTACTTTTGTAGTTTTTGTAGGAACAGTTGGAGTTCCCGGAAGAATTGGTTGATCCGGTTTAACTGGTTTTTCCGGTCTATTTGGTTCTTCTGGAACAGTAGGTTGTTCTGGTTCAACAGGCTTATCTGGTTCTGTTGGTACTTCCGGTTCTTCTGGAACAGTGGGTTGTTCTGGTTCTATTGGTTTACTATTATGAACAACAATGGTTAATAAAGAGTCAGGTTCTATATCTAACGATGATACATTATTGTCAGAATAAGTAACAACATACTCATTTCCTGACTCCCGTACAACATACTCTAAGGGTTGGTTCCCTGCTTCTAATGGTAAATGAGTGAACTGATAGTACCAATTATTTTGTTCATTTAATTGGACGGTATCAATAAGAAATTCTTTATTTCCATATTTAACAAGCAATTCAATTGTTACTTCTTTTTTCTCATTTTCCAGCTCTGCAGACCAATCTTTTTTCACTTCTAAAGTGAAGTCTTTTCCTTTATCTCCAAAAATGACACTACCATTTGTTCCAATCGCTCCACCACGTGCTGCTATGTTATTTTCAAATATAACCGAAGCAGCTTGTCTAGCTAGTTGTAATGCTCCTTCATTAGAAGTAGTTTTTAAGCTGATCGAATGATTTACCACATTACTAATGTCAAATTCAACCTGCTTATCAGAATACCGAGATACTTCTTCATTTTCGTTATCTCCATCAATATACCAATAAACTTTGCCTCCACCTAACATACGAGGGTCTAAAGTAACAAGAAAATCAGTGTCTTTTTCTTTACGAACACTTGTAAAATCGTCTCCACTATGTGTTGCTAAATTGCTATCGAAAGCTACACCATTTGAAACATAAATCTCACTTGTGCCAGTCGGACAATACCAAATACCTCCGCCACTTCCAGGCATTAAAACCACTTTATCTTTTAAGTTACTCATAACTAGTGGAATATCTTTATCATCTACTGCTTGATTGTTATGAATATAGATATTGTTCAGTTTCAAAACATATGGCACACTACTTAAATAAATTCCACCACCATATCTAGTAGCTTCATTATTACGTATGGTTGCTTTTTTTATGATCGTATCATCACTTGAAATGTACAACGCTCCACCTACAAATGCATGGTTGGAATCAAAAAGGCCATCATTAATGGTTAAATGTACACCATAGCCCATTCGTTTCCATTGCTCATGAGTATAATCTTTTGCGATGGGATTAATTGTATTTCCAGTATCAGATCCTAAAATGTAGCGATCACTTGTCCCTATAACACCACCAAATTGACTATTGTTTTTACTGAAATAACCACCGTCTATTGTTCCATTACTTGCCCAATCAAAGAACAATACACCGCCACCATTATCAGAAGTATTATTGATATACTTTCCATCAGAAATAGTTGTTGTTCCTTTTATCCCAGTAAAAATTACACCGCCATGAACAGCAGAATGGTTTCCCTCAAATATTCCTCCGTTAACTGTTACTAAACTTCCAGTATTTGCAATTACTGCTCCACTGTCATACAGTGTGCGATTATTAAGAAATTGCCCATTATTTATTACAACTTCTCCTTGATTTCGAACCCCTATCCCAGCAGAAGAACTTTCTCCATTTAACAAATCTCTCGTTGGAGATAATGAAGCATTGCCAATCGTTTGGGAATGGGACAAAAGATTTCCTTTGAGAAGACCATCATTAAAAATCAATTTCCCACCATTTACATATAAAGGAGCAGACTGCATTCCTGAATTATAGGAATTTTGAAATGTCGCATGATCAATAATTACTTCAGCATCTTTATGAACTGTGATAAATGTTCCTTTATCAGAAGTATTGGTCATGTTTTCGTATCTATTTTTTTCAATTTCTTTTCCTAATCCGTCAAAAATAATCGAGTCATTAGTTTCTCCTGCTAACGTAAATCGACCAGATAAAACATTAAACATTGTTTTACCTAATGAAGAATTGTTATCGTTTTTCAAATCAAAAATAAACAACACTTTTTCATTCGGACGATTACGCAACGTAAGATCTTTAGCGACTGTGATTGTATCTGTAAAATGATATTCTCCACCTGAAACCCAAATTTCTTGCGAACGACTTGGATCTTCTAATGTTTCTTTTAGCGATTGAAAACTGTTATTTTCTGAAGAAGAACGATTTGCTTCTCTTTTTTCTCGTATTAGTAAAGAGGAACTCGTTTCTGTAGAACTTGGAGAACTAGATGTAGCTGTTAAATCAGATTCTTCATCTACCAAGACAGATTTCTTATCAGCTTCCTGTTCCAAATTTTTTTTACTAGATTCATTCAAAACAGCGGTTTCATTGCTAACTTCAGAATCTACATTAGAGTCTACATTTTCTATAGGTTGAACATTTGTTTTTTCTTCAACCTCAACATTTTCTGAAGAATCGTTTGCTGATTGATTTTCAGTTTCTTCTAAATCAGCATCTTTTTCTGCAATGGCATTCTCTGTAAAGTTTTCTACTGAATTTATTTTCTCTTCTTCAGATGTAACAGATGTCATTGTTGGGGATATTTCTGAATCTGGTTGTTCTTCCGCAAAAGCATATGTGCTAAATATTCCAAGACTTAACAAAGAAAACAACAACAAGAATATACCAATCAATGGCGTTCTTTTCTTTGTCACTTTCTTCACTTCCTTCACTTCCTTCATCTATTGTTAAAGAATAAACAATAACCAGCAATTCTCCTTTCCGTTTTTTATTTTCTTTACAAAATTATTTTACAAATGCCACTCACTTTTTGTCAACAAAAAATGAATGTTCATTCTAATCATCATAGCAACTTTTCTTCCTATAGCACATGTATATTTTTCAGATTCATCTGACTATCCAAAGTAGTATGTTTCTAATCCCCTTTGCTTTAGATAGATAAAATAATTCAAAACATTCATTCACTTCTTTTATTTTTCTTTAAAACAAAATAAATCTTATTTTTCTTTCCGATTTTTCGATCAATTCGTTTTAGAAAAGAAAAATCTTTCATTTGACTATAAAAAAACCTTCTCTCTTCTTCCTCCTTGAATAAAAATAAACAGTCATCAAAAGAGAGCTCTTTTCGATTCGTGGCTTCCATGTATGCAATCAAATACTGTTCACTAAATAAAACACTTCGATTACTCAAATACACCATTACTCCCTTCTTTTAGACCGATTAACAAAGTTTTTTCGACCATTTTTTTCTGTCCTGACATTAAAATAATACAGTGATTACTTCGTTCATTTTGTCACCTTTCATTAATCAACTTTCACAAAATATTCAAACAAAGTTTGAATTGACGAGGAGGTGAACAAAATGATTGAAGTGATCCAAAACATCATGATACGAATAATCATGATAATCGAATTTGCTTGGAAACATAAAATAGGAACAGCTTTTTTTCTACTCCTATTTTTCGGCGACTCTATTAGTTATTTCTTTTTTAGAGTTCTTCTTGAAGCAATATTCGAACTGTTGTTAGAAGTAATAGAAAGTATAACTACTATTGCTTTCTAACAAAAACAGCCCAGTTGGGATTTTCTAATTAGGTTCATTTTTGATACAACAATTGATTGTATCAATCAAAAAGAAAGCTTTTGTTTTCCTCTTGATTCGTACAGTCCATTCTTTTATGGTTGAACAATGTCATTTGCAATTTCCCATTCAAACCATTCTGCAAAATCTTGTTTAAAGTCATCGACTCGGTATTTGTTCTGTAAATAAGCATCTTCTGAAGTCGCAGGATCTAAGTAGGTTGGTTTATTTTCTGGACGAGCATAAACACCTACCCATGTCACATAGTCACTTTCAAAATAACTATCTACGATATAGCCTTTCTTTTTTAGAATCTCTCGCACTTGATTCCTAATACTATCTACATTAGACGGTTTGTAATCACTAAAACGTTCCACAAAAGAATTAAAATTCTTACGACATATATGGACACTATTTAATGCAAAACGGAATCTTTCCCAGACTGCGAACTGTTCTTCGGTTAATTGATCACGATACCTTGAATAGCATTGTTCTCTTCGGTTCTCTACACGTTTATATTTTTCAAGTTTAGAAGAAACAAATTCAAATAACTCATTTAAATGAGGAATGGTTAACGTTCCTTCTTTATCCATTTCTAACGCTTTGTTCGTTCTTCTATCCCATTCTTCAATAAAGTCCGAAATTTCATTTGTTCGATTCTCTGCTTCTTTTGTTAATTGTTGGATTACTTTCTTTTGCTCAAGTTCTTCCATTAACTTCCCTCCTGATACTGAAACATTTTGTATTATTCATTATAACTTTTGTTATAATGGTTACTTATTCTAAAAAGAATCAGTAAAAACTGGTTCTTTTTTTGTTTCAAAACAATAATCCACTCTTTCCTAAAAAGTAAATAGAATAAAATAGAGTCCTTCCTTTTATTCTATTTATTAAATAATTGACTTTTAGTCTTGTTTAGCCGGGGAAATGGACACACTGGTAGCGTATCATTCGACGTCGCGTTTTTTAAGAGAAATTCTTAGAAAAGACCGTACTAGCCCCGCGTTGTCCGATTATTTCCTCAGAAAAGATCCCTCAATTCTGTAGAAATAACTCCATCTTCTTGCTGGTTCCATTTCCCCAAACAAGAATTTGGCCGATCCACCTACCCTGACCGTTACTACGCCCTCATTACCGCGCGTTGACCGTGTAAGCATTCCCCACAGATTCCCGAGTTTCCATGACCTGGATTCCCGACGCTGCAGCGGACGACATATGCACTAAACATATGCCAGGTGTCGCTGTGCCTTTTTGATTCGGAAGCACTACAGACCTGTACTTATCTGTAGCTTATCAGGCTAACTCCCGCTAGGATTATATATATATTATTGGATTGTGACCTAGCAACTTATATTTATATGTTATGAATAAATGAAGTAAGTATCTTTTATTTTGAACAAAATGATCGACTCAAAAAGAATGCTAATTTAATTTGGCTTGACGTATATATTTTCTACGTCGTTCTTTTTGATAGTGTCGTTCTAATTTATTCACTTCCCAAAAAGGAAGATTCAGGAGACGAGCAATGACTTTTTTCGATTTATTCAATCGGACTAGCTGTTTGTATTCTTCGTACTTTGTACGTCTCACTACTTTCATAAACTGAATCCAACAAATCGTTACTCGTAAATAAGGAATGTTTTTCCGCTTCAACAATCGCTTCGTCTTTAATCGGGCAATATCCATTGCATTCTTTTTAGATTTATCGAATGTTGTTATATGAAACACATGCATCTTATTTTCGCCATTTCGTTGAACAGCTACCGTTTCAATAACCCATTGAAAAAGTCTCATTGGCTACCTCCACATAAAAAATACTTTGAAATGTAAAGAGCTATTACTAACTCTTTGCACTTCAAAGTATAATCCACCTAAAAACATACACTGCCCAATAACCGCACACATATACTCATTTGTTTGTGCAAAAATCGTCGGATTGTCTCCAAAATACTCAATCAATTGTTGGATATTTTGACAACAAGCCACAATCTCTCGAAGTGTTTGATTGGTTTTATCTGAATTCAAAATCTCCCCTTCCTTCTACCTTAATCGAGTAGAGGCCCGAACGCATAGGTTCGCACCCCTCTCACACCACCGCACAAGCCGTTCAGCATACGGCGGTTCAATTTATATTGCAGTATGCACTTTTAAATAATAATCTACGGAAAAAGGAATGCCTCTTTGCTTTAGTCGCTTATTTGATAGAGCTCTGTGAACTACCTTTGATAATCCAATAAATCGATAGCTCTTTCTGCAATACGTTAAGCCTTTGGCTTCTTCTTCTGGTATCCCTAACTGAACCAAGGAACGAATTCTCTTTCTATCGTTCTTCCACTGTTTCCAGATAATGACTCGGATTCTTGACCGAAGTTTTGCGTCTATTTCTCTGAGTTTTCCTTTCATTTTTGCTTTGCGAAAGTAGTTTACCCAACCATAAATGACTTGTTTAAGTTTCATGATTCGTTCATCAAGAGAAATACTTCTGTTCCTCTTAGTCCATTGGCGTAATTTGCGCTGAAATTTCTGAACGAAGTCCTTATGAGGCGTTGGCTGATATTTCTTTGTATGACTATCAAAGTAAAAACCGAAACCTAAAAATTTTGTGCTATTTGGACGACCTATTTTACTTTTCTCTGCATTGACGATCAGCCCTAACTTCTTTTCGATAAAAGTCGTTACAGACTGTAGCACTCGCTGTGCTGCCTTCTCGCTTTTGACAAAAATGATACTATCATCTGCATAGCGGACAAAATGTAGTCCTCTTGATTCTAGTTCTTTATCAAGTTCATTTAGCATAATGTTGCTCAATAGCGGACTTAAATTACCGCCTTGCGGGGTACCGATAGGTGTGTCTTCATATTTTCCACTTTTCATGACGCCACTTACTAGATACTTGCGGATGAGAGAAATCACATCCCCGTCTTCTATCGTGTGTGAGACAATTCGCATAAGCTTGTCATGGTGAACAGTATCAAAGAACCGCTCTAAGTCAATATCCACTAGCCAATCATAGCCATTATTCATAAAGTCTAGGGTTTGGATAATCGCCATTTCACAACTACGATTCGGTCGAAAACCATAACTATACGTACTAAATTGCTTTTCAAAAACGGTCGTGAGGATTTGGCTAATCGCCTGTTGGATGACCCTATCCACTACTGTGGGGATACCTAATTGACGTGTTTTGCCATTTCCTTTTGGAATTTCAACTCGTAACGTTGGTTGTGGATTGTATTTACGTTGGCGGATTTGAGAACGAAGTTCTTCTTTATGTTCCCTAAGATACGCCTTTAATTCCTCAACTGAAATTCCATCCACACCGCTTGCTCCTTTATTACGATAAACACGTTTGTAAGCTTGGTTCATGTTTTGATTACTCAAAATTTTTTCTAAAAGTTCCATACTCGCTTCTCCCTTTTCCTTTCATGTAACGAAAGACACTTCACTTTTGACTATCCTTTGAGATACGCTCATACTTTCATCATTAACACATTCAGAAATATATCTTTCGTGCATTCATGGTGTAGAAACACTATAAATTGTTCAGTCCTTCATGGAAGAAAATTTCCACTACTATGACATCGGCTGACTTCTCACGATAAACCTTTTTCGACCGATTTTCTTATTAGGGGACTCCTTAATCGTCCGTGAGATCTCCCAGGGTAAGACAACTAACTTTCGTCTTTTACTCGCCTGATTTACCCGATAAGTTTACGCACATCTTTTGGACTTTGGTTTGTATAGGAACCTCATCCACTTATTCGAGCCTTAGTATCAGATTTCTGTTCGTCGAGCCAAGAGTTTGATACACGCTTCCTTCAGCTACATCCTCACGGATGCCACCTTGCGTTTCTCTAGCGATTGGTCGATGTGTCCCCTCGCAGTGGACTTTCACCACCTAGTTAGTTGCCATGCCTGGCGCACGATAAAAAGAATAGGAAGACTCCTTCCTATTCTTTCAAAAAAACCTTATTTTTTCTCTTTTTCCTTAGAATCAACACTTGGTTGTTTTTGATCTAAACCTTTTTCTTGTGATTGTTTCAGATTAGGATTATTTGTTGGAGCTTCTACTTTCTCTAATCCTTTCGCATAAATCACTAAATCTGAATATTCACGATTGCCATCTTGTGCTGGAATATATACCACATGATACTCTGGATCAATTAATTTCACAGGATCACGTCGTTTAAAACCAGTCAAATCTACATCTGCTGGAAATTTAACTCGTCGTGCAATCTTTGGTTCATCTGGATTTCCAAAAACTAATTGTGCTCGCTGTGATCGAATTTCTCCCGTATAATCGCCTGTTTCATTATCAAATACACGATCAGACTCTTCTAATGCGCCAAAGCGTACGGCTCCTAAACAAGTTTCATCTAATGCTTCTGTAATATCATAATTATTTGGAAATTTTAATCCCATCTTACAAAACCTCCTCAATTTTTACGCCAGTTAAAAAGACACCAACATCTTGATAGCCAGTTGTTCGACGCTCTGTTTGTCCCATATCATTTGTTTCACGACTATTCACTCGTTCTTTACGAAAAACAAAATAAGCTTCTTCAAATGAAATACGCACCTCTTTTTCTGGTAATCGTAATCTTTTATCCTCTTCAGCTGTGAGATAAACAAAAAAAGCAGGCTGTTCTTCTCGCGAACATTCTGCTTGTAATTGAACATATCGCCCAGACACACCATTAATTTCCTTTGGTGGATTAGGTTCCCGTGAACCCAATAAAAATACTTGACCTAAAAACTCTTTCTTCATACGCAATGCTTTTTCTGCCATAAAGTTTTTCCTCCTCTTAAAAACCAAAATAAATTCTAAATATTTCTACATTACAATCAAACAAGCGGTTAAAAATCCTAACCGCTTGTTCCTCATGCCTAATCTTTGGCTTTACGTACTTTATAAAGTGTTATACCTAAAACAATGACTAATACTACTAATCCAAGAACCATAAGTATACTACTTGTTTGTTCGCCTGTTTTTGGCAACATTGGTACAACAGTAGCTGCTTTAACCCGTTGTTCTGGTTTCACTGGTTGCGGTGGTTTTGGCGCTTCCACAATTTGAACCGTTTGATCTTTGTTTGTTAGATCTACATTGTGTTTCGCCACTTCTTCAAACGTTTCTGTCTCATCTTCCGTTTTCGCTTGCAGCCATTCCGCAAAACTCAAGCCTTTTCCTGCAAGATTGCGACCGTCCACTAAGAATTCAAATAAGAATTCCATCATTTCTTTATCGGCCGCAAAGACTTTTTCCGCATGAGTGCCTTCAAATGGTGTGCCGTCTGGTGTTAAGTAGCCTTGAACAATTAAGCGATAGATTTGACCAATCGCAAGACCGTCTACTTTGACCCATTCAAGCACAGTTTGATTTGGCAAGGCCAAGATCTCTTTTCCGCCATTTTTATTCGTCGCTTTCGTCGTAATGGTTGGATTACTGATTTTGATGGTTTGGTCATTGTCGGTAATATCTGCGTGAGAAGCCAATAATACGCCTTCTCTAAACAGATCTTCAAAGACCACGACTTCTTTGCCTCGCAACGCACGTGCGTCTAGAATAAAGTCTAGATTGACTGTACCATCCGTTGTTTCTGCCACAAACGTTAAGGTACTTGTGACTTCTTTTCCATCTACTAGCACTGGTTTTTCCGTTACTTTGTCCATTAGAACACCGTTGACTGTGTATGTTTTTCCAACGACCAAATCGTGGTATTTCACAGCGTCTGTAATGGTGACTTTCGTTAATGGATTAACCTCTTTCAAGCCAGTGGGTTTATGTGTAGCCGTTGTACGTACACTTGGGTTCGTTACTCGTACCGTTTGCCCTTTGTCGTTGATGTCTTTATGGTTTGCTAGTTCTTCATCATTTCTAAAAAGACTTTCAAACACGACGATTTCACGACCATTTAAACCTGTCAAATCAAAGGTAAATGGTACGATCACCGTTTCATTTTCTGCTTTGGCAATAAAGCCAACACTCGTTTCTACCGTATTTCCATGCACAAGCAAGGGTTCACCGGTTGCTTTATCCATTAAGATCCCTTTGACCAAGTATGCTTTTCCTGGAAGAATCTCGGTAATTTCAACGGTATCGTTTAAGGTAAACAATCCTGTTGGGTCTGCGACTGTCAATCCGTCTTCAAAGACAGCCGTGGTATGAACGGTTGGATTATTCACTTTCACACTTTGGGCTTCATCGTTGATATCCGCATGTGCTGCAACTTCAATGCCATCACGGAAAAGTTTTTCAAAAACAACAATCGTTTGACCTTTCAGAACACTAGCATTAACCACAAATTCAAGGTCTTTTGTGCCATTGGCTTTGTCTGCAATAAAAGCCAAGGTACTTGTGATTTCTTTGCCATCTTGTAAAATTGGCACATTCGTTGCCTTGTTCATCAATACTCCTGAAATGGTGTATTCTTTGCCGACAAACAGGTTGGTATAAGAAACACTGTCTTTAATGACGATCGTTTCTAATGGATCAACCACTTTTTCACCATCGGCTTTATTTGACGCTTGTGTTTCTAGTTTTGGCGGAATCAAGTAGTTACGTACAGAAACCAATAACGTTTCGCCATCATCTGGCGCATTTTGTTTGAATGTAATAGTGAATGCTTGTTTGTCTGTATTTGGTTGGAAACTTTCTAATGGTGTATTTTCGATAAAGTAATAGTTATTGGCAACTAGACCTTTCACTAAAATCTCACCATTTTGATCGGTGATATATTCACCAAGAGCTTTCCCTGCTTGGTTATACAGAGTAAAGGTGACACCAGCAAGCGGTGTTTTCTTCTTGTTCCATTCTTCATACTTGAACAATTTCACGTTTTTCCGTGCTTGACGGTTCGCAAAATGGATCACTTTGATTGGTTCTGTATCATTGGTAATCGAGAACACCAATGGGTTTTGATTCAAAACGTAATTTACGGGCGCTTTGATTTCTTCCAAACGATAACGATCTTTTCCATAAGTAAGTGTACCGTTAGTTAAGAAAAAGCCTTTTTCATTGGTTTTAAAGATATCCGTCGTTTCTGTATCATTTGGAATCTCCATTGTGACATAACGATTGGCTAAGGTATCAAAAATCTTGAATTCTGTATTAGCAAGTGGAATCACTTTTCCTGTTTCTTGATCCACTTTCACCACTTTAAGACGTTGTTCGATTACTTTGTCTTCTAAAATATAATGGAAGGTTTGCCCTTGTTCAGAAATTGTCACTTCGAATGGTTCAAATAGTTTATACCCTTCTTTTCCTTTGGTTTCAGAAAGAATGTACGTATCAAAGACAACAGTATTTTTACCAAAGCTAGCGTAACCATCTTTGTCTGTGACAACTGTTTTCACCACTTGACCAGTTGTTTTTGACGTCAAAGAGATTTCAATACCAGCTAATTTTGGTTTATTATCTGGATTGGTTGAATCGACTAAGTCTTTATTAGCAACTTTCACTAAATCAATGGTTCCTTTGATCACTTGATCTTTTGCGGTTGCATTGACAGTTTTTCCAGGTTCAACGACAATTTCAATTGTTTCATCAGAAAGTACATAGCCTTTCGGCGCTTTAATTTCTTTTAAAACATATTTGCCAGGATCAAGATCTTTAATTTCTGCCTGTACTTTACCGTTAATATTTTTCAACGTGATTTCTTTGATCTTTTTCCCATCTACTTGATACAAGCCATACACCGCATTTTCTAAAGAAGCTGCCCCTTGTGCTTTCACATCGGTTTCCACATCTTCTTTAAAAACACGAATGTTTCCTTGTTTCAAAATGGTCAAATTGACAACAGAGTCACCAGGTTCAAAAGGATTCAATACACCAATTGTTTGGGCACCTGGACGACGATACGCTAATGGCGCACCTAATGCTTCAATCTGATTGAAGTGAATTTTTGCCTTTTCTGGTGCTTCTTTTGTGACTGTGATCCATGCTTCATTCCCATGAATAGATACATTGACACCTTTTGGCTTTTTAATGTCTTTTACACGTTGTAAAAAGTCATTGCCACTTTTTACTTTTAACGTTTCGCCACTTTTTACCGTATGTGTTTGATTATGAAAGGTAGCTCTTACATCAAAATTATTAAGCAAACGTTGAATTTCTGCTTTTCTACGATCATATTCAATACGGATATTTTTAATTGGGATTTTTGTGCCCAAAACTTCCCAAATCATAAATTGTGCCGCAATGTATTGTTCATCGGATTTGTCTTTGTTTGTGACATATCCTAAATAAGAGATCAAGCTTGTTTTTTTCCGTACATTTGAATTTTTCAAATAGTTTTCCAAAGCAGTAGCTGTATAAACTTGTCCTTCTGCGGCTGCGACACCAGGCTCAATACAAAACGCCACTTGTCCATTAATCTCAAAACGAACCATGTAATTTAAAGTGAAGTTTGGATTATTCGGACTAGAAGTAACACCAATATTTTCGCCCCAATTAATTTTTCGACCACCTAAAACAGCTGTATTGGTTGTACGGCGAACACGAACCGAACGATTGGTTGGTACTGTTACTAACAGTGTAGGTGTACCTGTTTTTGGAATGTCCTGCTCTTTTTTCTTTTGATCTTCAATACTAGCCGTAGATTCTTTGTTTGATTTCGTTGGTTGATTTTGACTAGCTGCGGTTGAAGAGATTGTTTTTTCAACGTTTTCCTCATTTTTTCCTTCTTTGTCAGCAGTAGCCGCTGCTTGTTCCACTGTTTCTTCTATTCGTTGCTTTTCTTCCGCTTGTTTCTCAGAAGACTCTGGCTTCACAGAAGGCGTTGCTTCGGCAGCTTTTTCTCCTTCTGGAGTGGACGTTTCTGAAGCAGGGATTGTAATTGAGGCAGTTTCTTCAACTGGTTGTGAAGTAACAGGACTATTCCCTGGGTGTTGTGTTTCCCCAATCGTCTGATCGAGAGTCGTTTTGGAATTGACCGTTGGCGCTTCTGTCACAGGGGCCTGTTCAACAGTGGCTTCACCAGCTGGGACCCCGGCTTCTGCTGGTTGGACTTCTGTCACTTCAGAAGCGACTTGGGCAATGGCTTCCACCGTAGGTTGTGTAGCCGTCGTTTCTTCTGCATGTGCTTGAGCAGTTCCCACCAAGAAACAGAATTGAGAAAAGGCCACCAATGCGAGTGCTTTCAACCAATTCATTTTCGTTTTTGCATACACAAGAATTCCTCCTTTTCCTGAGAATTTTATATAATAAAACAAAACGCCGTTACCAAAAGTGATAACGACGTGAACTGTCTCTTCTATTTTTATCTGGCGCTCTTATCTGAACACATTTCATCAATGATTTTACCCTCCCACTATAATTACAGAACAAAAAAAGAACCTGCTTCGTGGAAATCAACTGTCCATTTCCCAATTGGAATACCAGCTTTATTGGCAACTTCACCATCACCAAATCTCATGCCATACCAATTACTACCTTCATCCTTAATTTCTTTCCAACCATATGACATAGCTTCATCTAACGAATCAAAAATCATGCCACTGTTGCCAATTGTTGCAGGATCTGGCTTAAGATCTTCTGGAAGAGAAATATCAATCACACCATAATGATCCGATTCCCCAGTATTATTGTCATTACTAGCTACTGGTTTGGTTGTTCTACTGGCTTATTTTGATACAACAAGTACGCTTATTCTTCTTTTACTTCTCCGTTTTCAATTTCCCATTCAAACCACTCCGCAAAGTCTTGCTTAAAACCATCTACTCGATACCTATTTTGTAAATAGGCATCTTCTGACGTCGTAGGATCTAAATAGGTAGGTTTATTCTCTGGACGAGCATAGACACCTACCCATGTTTCGTAATCTCCTTCAAAATAACTATCTACCAAATAGCCTTTTTTTCTAAGAATCTCCCGAACTTGATTTTTAATTATTGATACTTGTTCAAAACCATCACTCATTCTATCACCTCAAATAACTCTAGATTCTCATAAATATTCCCGACAATTTCAATACTATCAATGATCTCTAACAAATCGCTACTTATGCTTCCCCATTCGTATAAGAATTTCCCTTCCGCAAAATAAATTTTCCATAAACTTCTTCATGATCGTCCCAACCAATATCACTCTCGAAAAATTCCACGTTGTTCTTATCTTTTAGCTCAGTAAATGCCATAAGTTCAACATGTTTTCCAACCTCGAAACAATCACACCACCCATCAACCGTTACACGTGTGCCTTCAATACCTAAGAAAATTTGTCCTCGTGTATTAAACACTAAAACTTTCCGCATTTTTTGCTCATTAATTAATCACGCGCGAAATCTAGGAATCACAACTTGTTCGCTTCTTCTTTATAAAATAAAAAAACTCCAATAATCGGAAATTACTATCTTTTCCTCATTCCTTTTTTAAATCTTCATACTTCTTCTTATCTTTGTCCTAACCTAATAACACAAATTTTGAAGAAAAACTCAGTAAAACCTGATTCTTTTTTATCTTTACAACAACCAACTTTTTCTTCAGATCCTTTTACTAGAACTTGTATACAAAAATTGTTGAATGCTGATACAATTTGCGGTTACTTGAAAAAACGATAGATGTAAAAAGATAAATAGAATCATTTTTTATTCTATATCAGTCTATGATTCATTGCTTATCAATCACCCAACCCATTCGATGCCATTTTTTTAAGAGAAATTTAAAAAAGACCGTACGAATCTCGCATTGTCCGATTACTTTTCCAGAAAAGATCCCCAATTCTGTATAAATAACCCTATCTTCTTGTTGGTTTCATTTTCTCATATAAGAATTCAGTCAATTTACCCACTATGACCATTACTACTTCCAACACAACCGACATATTAACCACGTAAGTATTCCCTCACAGATCTCCGAATCTCCATGGTATGGATTCCCATCCTGACGCTGCAGAGGACAACATATTTCATGTGGCTCTGTACCCTTTTGATTTGGAAACACTACAAATCAATACTCATCTATAACTTATCAAGCGAACTTTCGCTAGGCTTCTAGTGATTACTAAATTGTTGGATAACATACCTAGCCCATTTTATCTAGCTGTTATTCATAACAGTTATTTCTTGTATTACTTCTTCCGCTTGTGTTGCCATTGAGCTTGTCAAAAAGTTACTTAGAAAAAAACTGCCAGTAAAGCAACTTTCAACCAACACTTTTTGTTTCTTATCATATCAAGAAACCTCCTTTATTATTTTTTTATAATAAAAAACGTCGATAACTTAATAAGTATCGACGTAAACTATTTATTATGTTCTTAATCAAAAAATCTAAAGAAGTGTAGCCTATATATGCATATTGTATCTAGATTAGTATTTGGTACATTCCTATCATCCCCTTATCTGCTACTCTCATTTTGAAATTGAAGTAGAAAAATCCCAAACTCATGTGTCCATTTAGCTTTTAAATCGATATTTTTTTACCTTTTGTAATAGAAATAAGTATTTTTCATTCACAACTCTATTTTCTATTAGAATACAAAGTTTATGCAGTAGTGTAAAAATAAGCAGTAAATTCAGTATTGTATTTTAAACCTCATAAAACATGAATAAACTGCTATGAATATTTAAAGAATGGTACAGATAAAAACACTGTTGAAAAATACTTTGTTTATTCATGTCTTGGACATATTATTTTTTGATCTACACCGCAAATTATTTCTCTGTTTTTTTATTTTGATTTTTCTATAATCATATCCAATTTCGCTCATCAATTCTTCCCATGTCTTATTGGTCCGTCTCATAATTGTATACACAGATGGAAGATGTTTTGATTTTGAATAGTTTTGAAATTTTGTCATAGATAAATCATCTTCCATATTAAGTCTAATTATTTCATTCTTAAGCTCTAAAAGTATCTCAAAATTAGTTAGTCCCTTATTCACTTCCTTTTTAAATAGAAAACGAATGTCGCCCAATCTATTCTTTAAAGTGCTTATACACGGAACATCTTTACCAACAGACTTTTTTTCATAAACGCGTTGTGATTTTATTTTTTCTGAATCAATAAATATTTGTGCCACTTTTATTAATTCATCGGTCTCCATTTTAGCCCATTTTTTAGATCCGCTATTGTCAATTCCAATGCTGTTCAGCAAATTATTCCACGAGCCATATTTATTAATAATAAACCACATGCTGGGAGCTGAGTTTGGATTTTTCGATAACTGTTTCTGATATTCTCGACTAGATTTTATTTCGTATGTTTCAATAAACTGACTAATTGTTAAAATAATTTTTAAATCGCTTTGATCCTTCCAAACAATACGCTTATCTTTTCCCATTACAAAAAAACTCCTAGAATTATTTAAATAGAAACCTATCACATTAACTTTTTAGCACAATGGTATATGTTTTGCTATTTTCGAAAACATTCAACCTTTTAAGCAACTCGGGTTCAAAAATTGCTAAATTCGGTAAGTGTTTTGGTATTTTTCGTATTAAATTTGTCGTCAAAATGACTACTAAATTTTTCGATATTTTGACGATAATAGTAGTCAATATTGGGAGATTCAGGACAATTTGAGAGAATATTAGAAAAAAAGGCTCAAAACACTTTCAAAATGTGATAGAGAAAAAAGAAAAAGTCCTTGATATACAAGGACTTTTCACAGATTTCAGATTTCCAAGGAAGTTTTCCGTGTTTATCTTCTGATTTCTTTGATACGAGCTGCTTTTCCGTGTAATGCACGTAAGTAGTAAAGTTTTGCACGACGCACTTTACCGTAACGAACAACTTCGATTTTAGCAACACGTGGTGTGTGTAGTGGGAAAGTACGTTCCACACCAACACCGTTAGAGATTTTACGTACAGTGTAAGTTTCGCTGATACCAGCTCCACGACGTTTGATTACAACGCCTTCGAATAACTGGATACGTTCGCGAGTTCCTTCGACAACTTTCGCGTGAACACGAACAGTGTCCCCAGGGCGGAATGCTGGGATGTCAGTACGTAATTGTTCTTGAGTTAATTCTTGAATCAATGGATTCATCTTTATCATTCTCCTTATTCCAAACATTCTTAGGACGGTCGTCCCAGCGGAACATCGTATAATAGATGAGCTTTGCACTCACCTGAATATTCTAACAGAGGAATATCTATCTGTAAAGATAAAATTCTTGTCAGAAGAAATTATTTTTATTGTGCTGTGGGTGTTGATAAGCTGTTACTGAAAAAACATTTTGGTCACAGCAACTGGACAACTAATAGTTACTATAAGCGATACTTGTCGTTTTCAATTTGTAAATTTCTATTTTTCCTCTAAATAAGAAAGAAAGCCTTAACTATTTAAGGACTTTCTGAATGTTTATTGTTCTTCCTGTTTGATCTCTGCTAAGAATTTTTCCATCTCTGGTGTTAATTCTACTTTCTCCAGCATGTCTGGTCGACGTAAATAGGTACGACGCAATGATTCCTTTAATTGCCATTCTTCGATCAACCGATGATTGCCGTTCATTAAAACTTCAGGCACACCCATTCCCTCAAATTCTGCGGGACGCGTGTATTGTGGATGTTCCAGCAAACCAGTGGAATGCGAGTCCGTTTTGGCTGATGTCTGATTGCCTAAAACATCCGGTAATAAGCGAACTGTCGCATCGATCATGACCATTGCGCCCAGCTCACCGCCGGTTAAGACATAGTCCCCTAACGACACCTCATCAGTCACTAATGAGCGAATTCGCTCGTCATAGCCTTCGTAATGTCCACAAATAAACACAAGTTGCTCTTCCTGGGAAAAATCCTCTGCCATTTTTTGATTAAAGGGTTTCCCAGCTGGGTCAAGCAGAATAACCCGTTTTTTTTGATTACCTGTTTCTGCTTCGATTGCTTTCAAGTTTTCGAAAATCGGCTGAACCTTTAGCAGCATTCCAGCTCCTCCACCATATGGGTAGTCATCTACCTGTTTATGCTTATTATCTGAGTATTGGCGAAAATCATGAACATTAATTTCCAATAAGTCTTTCTCAACAGCTTTTCCAATAATTGATTGGCCTAATGGCTCTTCAATCATTCTAGGAAAAAGAGTCAATACATCAATTCGCATCGTCCAACAACCCTTCTGGAATTTCAACATGGACGACCCCTTCAGTTAAATCAATCTCTTTCACGACAGATTCAATGTAAGGAATCAATGCATCCTTTTGACCCTTGCGCTTCACGACCCAGACATCATTCGCACCTGGAGATAAAATCTCCGTGATCTTACCAATTTCTTTTTCATCTTCATCTACAACGATCAGCCCAATAATCTCATGATAGTAATATTCATGCTCGTCTAATTCACTTAGCTGCTTCTCTGAAATTTTTAGAATTCCATCGCGAAAAGGTTCAACTAGATTGATATTTTCATAGCCTTCAAAGCTCAGTAAATCAAAATTTTTATGTCTGCGATAACTTGAGATCTTCAGCGGAAGGACCTCTTGCTTGTCACGAAACAAGAAAAGCTGTTCCCCGACTTGATAACGTTCCTCCGTAAAATCAGTAGTGGAAATCACACGTACTTCTCCACGAATACCGTGAGTATTGACGATCTTTCCGACTTTATAATAATTTGTCACGAATCTTCCTCTTTCTTTTCATCTATTTTGCCATTGAGACAGCCATCTTCAAGCTGCTCATTGAATCCCCATTCATGATGGTATAAACAGTTTGATTATCTTGCCAAACCACACGATTTGATTGATAATCGCCTGGTGCTACCCGCAAAGAAATCTGCCCAGCATCCTTTGGAACAGGTAAAAAAGCACTTTCCAGGTATTCAACCGTTTGTTTCGCTAATGGTATAGGATCTTCTTGCTCAAGATTATTTGCTTGCACAGCTAAACTCCAATTGCCTTCTTTCCACATAATGAAGCTAGAGCCGGCTCCAGCGCTGCGATAGCCGATAATCTGGTGACCTAAATCCACCTGCTGACCATTTTGATCATAGGTTTGCCCAACTTCATTTCGAGCAGTTTCTTTTGAATCAACGGTTTTACGTTGGAATTGAGCGACGGGTGTTTGTTCGTTAAGAGAAGGATCATTGAATGGTGTATCCTCATTAACAGCATAGTAATTAACCTTTAGCGTTCCCTGCTCTTCAGAAGCAGCGATACCGATTTGTTTTCCTCCACTGATGGTTGCAGGATCAGGGAATTTGTCATTTGGATAATTGGCTTTTAGCTCATCCCATGCTGACATGGCATGATTGCCGTGAGATGAATCGGTTTTTGTCGAACTTGTTTGTGTATTTGAACTAGTCGACGAATTTTTAGTTGAGCTGTCGTTTGTTGAATCAGCTTTTTCTGAAGTAGATGTACTTTTTTTCGAGCTGTTTTTTCCAGTCTCCGTGGTGGTCGATTTTGTCGTACTATCTTTTGAATCATTAGTTCCTGAATTACAAGCGGCCAAAACAAACAACGCACTAAACAACAACAAATATTTTTTCATGATGGAACACCTCCACCCATAGTTTATCGTATTTTTAACGAAAAAACACCCGAATCAAACTGACTCGAGTGCTTTACTTTATTTACCATCCACGATGTTAAGCCGAACTTTTTTCGGGCCATTTGTCCGAACGCTGTAGACGATCGTACGGATCGCTTTTGCCACTCGGCCTTGTTTTCCGATAATTCTACCGATATCTTCGGGTGCAACCGTTAAGTTGTACTCTAAGAAATCTTTAGACTCTTCGATCTCTAATTTCACTTCTTCAGGTTTTGTCACCAAAGGGTGGACAATGGTCAACACAAGGTTAGTTAAATCTTGCATAATTGATCACCTTATTTCTTAGCGAATTTAGCGTCGTGGTGTTTTTGCATGATGCCTTCTTTAGAAAGGATGTTACGAACTGTATCAGAAGGTTGTGCACCTTTTTGTAACCAGTTTAAAACATCTTCTTCTTTTAATACGACTTCTGCAGGGTTTTTCAAAGGATTGTAAGTACCCACAGTTTCGATAAAACGTCCATCACGAGGAGAACGAGAATCAGCAACAACGATACGGTAGAAAGGTTTCTTTTTAGAACCCATACGTTTCAAGCGAATTTTAACTGCCATTGTATAACTACACCTCCATATAATTAATCACAAGATGTAGTCTAACACGCTTTGAGTTAGCTGTAAAGAGTTTTTTCTTTACAGCTCTATTTTTCTTTCAAAGCATATCCTTTGCACATTTTACTTATTTTTTGTAAGATACATTCATAGGATAACTTATGTATTGTTATTTCGATTTAGGAGGAATTATTATGACAAAAAAAATTGGTATTTTAGTAGGGAGTCTTCGTAAAGACTCATACAACAAAATCGTTGCAAAACAATTTGCTGAATTATTGCCTGAAGGTTTCGAGGCAAAATTTATTGAGATTGGTGATCTACCATTTTATAATGAAGATCTTGAAGTGGAAGGCTCTGTTCCTGAAGCGTGGACACGTTTAAGAAACGACGTTAATGAAGTAGACGGATTATTCTTTGTAACACCTGAATATAATCGTTCAGTTCCGGCTGCATTGAAAAATGCATTGGACGTTGGTTCTCGTCCAATGGGCAGCAGCGTTTGGGGGGGGAAACCTGGTTTAGTTGTGACGGTATCACCTGGTGGCCCTGGCGGTTTTGGTGCAAACCACGCTTTACGTCAATCATTAGTTTTCTTAGATGTACCTACTTTGCAACAACCTGAAGCCTATATTGGCGGCATCATGAACTTAGTCGATAACGACGGACATATTGCTGACGGTACTGTTGACTTCTTCAAGATGATCACTGACAAATATATTGATTTTTTCAATAAATTAACTAAATAATTTTAGCGACAGAGACTGTAGAGATGCCTGACAATTTAAGACATTCTACAGTCTTTTTATTATTTCTTCCCTTCACTTAATTCTGCCTGTGCTATACTTTATTTATTAAAAAAATTGGAGGAAATTAGTTGACTGTAAATATTAGACTCGAAGAAGAAAAAGATTATCGTATTGTTGAAGAAATCACTCGTGATGCATTTTGGAATCTATATCTTCCAGGCGCGGAAGAACATTATGTTGCGCATTCACTTCGCAAGCATCCTGATTTTATTCCTGAATTGACCTTTGTCATTGAACTAGATGGCAACATAATCGGAAGTATTTTTTACAGCCATGCCAAAGTCGTCTCTCCCGAAGGAACAGAATATCCCCTTATTTCTTTTGGTCCTGTTAGTATCAAACCTGACTATCATAGACAAGGTTATGGTAAAATGCTGATTGAACATTCGATCGCTGAAGCAAAACGTTTGGGCTATGATGCGATTGTACTTGGTGGATTCCCTTATCACTATCATCCTTATGGCTTTATTGGTACAAAAAAGTACAACATTTCAATGCCTGATGGTAAATTTTATACAGGAATTATGGCGTTGCCCTTGAAAGAAGGCGCTTTAGATAATGTCCATGGTAAAATTATCTTTTCTTCAGGTTTATATCCAAATCCTGAAGGTTTAGCAGCATTTGATAAAACATTTCCAAACAAAGAAAAAAAAGTTTTGTCTTGTCAGGCAAAATTTGAAGCTGCAGCAAGCGAAATTGATGAAAATGAGTATTAAAAAAAGCCAGAAATCTGGCTTTTTTTTATTTTTTTAAATGTAGCTGCGCAAATTGCCCGAACTGCTCTGTTTCTAGTAGTTGAAGCTTTTGTTGATTTGATTGGGGTAAAAATAAAGGAACACCCTCACCTAACAAAATCGGTACGATTTGAATCCACCATTCTTCAATTATTCCCGCCTCTATTACTGGTTTTAATAAAGAGCCTCCACCTACTATCCAAACAGTTTTGTCTGCAGGCAGCGCCTTTATAAACTCCACAGGATCTTCGTTAACTAATTGCATCGTGTCATCTACTTGAATCGTTGAGTGAGTGAACAGATAGTTTTTCTTCTCCGGATAAATTGCTTCTAACTCAGCATCTCGTTTGATCGCTTCATAAGTCCGCCTGCCCATTATCGTGTAATCGATTGTTTGATAAAACGCATCATAGGGAACAAGCTCCCCACCTTCTTGCCCGTACAGCCATTCCAATCGATCCTCTTTATCTGCTAAATACCCATCTAAACTAATTGCTCCATAAAATACTGCTCTAGCCATTACCCCGCCTCTTTCTCCTATTTACCTGACCAAACGTACCAAGTACAACAAATATTTCCCTAGTTATGTTCAAATCAGAAAATATTACTTACTTAGTTCAGTATAACGAAAACAAGACATTTCGTGATCATTGACGATTCCAACAGCCTGCAGAAAGGCATAGATCGTCGTACTGCCAACAAACTTGAATCCTCGCTTCTTCAAATCCTTCGCAATTTTATCAGATAACTCCGTTTTAGCTGGCACTTCTGAAGATGATTGAATGTGATTATCCACCACCTGATGATCCGTAAAGCCCCACAAGTAATCGGAAAAGCTTAAGCCCTCAGCCTGCATCTCTAAGATTTTTTGTGCATTGATGATCGCAGCTTCGATTTTTCGCCGATTTCGGATAATTCCTGCGTTCTGCATCAATTCTTCAACTTTCTCTTCATCAAACTGTGCGACTTTTTCGATCTCGAACTGTTCATAAGCCTGATCAAAATTGTCCATCTTATTTAAAATGGTCTGCCAACTCAGTCCCGCTTGGTTCATATCTAAAACTAATTTTCGAAAAAGTCGCTGATCATCATACTCTGGAACACCCCAAGTCGTATCATGATAGATTTGCATATTTTCATTACTCCCAGCCCATTGACAACGATACATCTTCACCACTCCTAAATTACAATTTAAAAAAAGCGAACATACGATCCCCTTTAGTATATCAGAAATATTGAAAAAGTCATTGCTTAAATCAAGTGTACTATGTATACTAGTACACACAAATGATTTTTAAGGTGGTGAAGAGATGGTTCGTATCGACAAAAACAGCAGTCGAGCATACTATGAACAGTTGGTACTAGGGATCAAAGAAGATATCTTACATGGCGTTCTACAACCAGGAGATAAGATTCCCTCAGTTAGAGAAATGGCGAAGCAATTATTAATGAATCCCAATACCATCAGTAAAGCATATAAAGTGCTTGAGAATGAAAAAGTTCTAGTCACTGTAAAAGGCAAAGGTACGTTTGTTCGTTCGATCGAAGAAACTCCTCGAGATGAACTTCGCATCCAAGAACTTAAGAAGGATTTAAATGAATTAGTGATTGAAGCGCACCACTTACAAATCTCTCAAGAGGAATTACTTCAATGGATTAAAGAGGCAGAAAATAATTTTGGAGGTCCGTCATTTTGAATATCAAAAATTTAACAAAAACAATTGATCAACAGCCTGTCTTGAAGGACATATCGTTCACATTAACAGAGAAAGAAATTGTCGGCCTCGTTGGTCGAAATGGTTCAGGTAAGACCACCTTGTTCCGTGTACTTGCTGGACACTATTTGCCTGACAGTGGTGATATTCAAATCAATCAAGAATCTCTATTCCAGCACCCCGCTGTCAAACAAGATCTTTTTTTTATCGATGAAAAAGAGAATTTCCTTCGTACCTACTCTATAAAAAAAATAGCGAAGTTTTACCAGCTGGCCTATCCTAAATTTGATCAAGTCCTATTTATAGATTTGATTAGAAAGCACGAATTACTCCTCAACCGAAGCTACCGTCAGTTGTCAAAAGGTCAACAGGCTTTATTTCAAGTAATTCTTGCTATTTGCTCTAATGCTCAATATTTATTATTAGACGAGCCTTTTGATGGGTTAGACCTAATTGTCAAAAAAGAAGTGATTGGATTATTGATGGAACACCTTGGTGAGCAATCGAGAACCGCATTGATCGCCTCTCATAATTTATCTGAATTAGAAAACTTAGTCGACCGAGTCTTACTCCTAAAAAATCAAACAATCAGTAAAGACTATCGATTAGAAGATATGCGTGAAAAGGCAAAAAAACTTCAATTAGTATTCAAGACGAAAAAAGTACCTGCTCTAGTAAAGGAAAATTCTAAAATGCTCGACTTCCAAGGTCGTGTAGTAACTGTAGTCTTCGAGCGTTTTTCAAAGGAACTTGAAGAAGCAATCAAAGAGTTTGATCCGTTGGTTTATGAAGAATTACCGCTTTCTTTAGAAGATCTTTTCGAAGCAAACCTAAAATCTCATAAAAAGGAGGCCATGAAATGATTCGATCGATATATTTTGAACGATATAAAAAAGTTTTGTTTGTAGCTTGTTTATTAGTCGTCGGTATCTGCATATTCACGGCAATCAGTCAAAGCAATCAATGGAGGGACTTTTATAACGATCCTGAAATCAAAGCTCAATTTGAGGCAGATCGCGATAGCTATACTTATTATGATGAAGAAAAAATGACAAATGTCCCTTATAAATCTTATAAGGATTATCGTGATACAATTCTTGTTTTCTATAATTATTTCCCTTTAGATAATTCAGGACGTGACATCAAAACGATAATGAATGCAGAAAATTATTCAAATAAAACGCCTTATATCGCAGGTTTTGGTCGATTCTTTTCAGGATTTGCCTTATTATTTATTGTCCCTCTTGCTGGCTTTTTGCTTTTCTTTATCGATCAAAAAACAGGCTTCAATCAATTTCTTTTCTCTTTAGGTATCTCACGAAAAGATTTGTTTAAGAAGAAGCTTTTATATGTTGCGTTACCATTTTTGTTTTCAATTTTAGTCGGACAATCCTTGTATGCTTTATTGATTCATACCCTGATCCCTGCGCCATATATGAATGCTACTCTGGGGCAGCTTTTTACTTCCGTCATTAGTAATTTTTGCCTATTATTCATACTTTTTTCTAGTAGCATTTTTATTGGAGCCATGGTTGGAAATATCGTTTTTGGGCCTTTGACTTGGGGTGTCTATTGGTGGTTGACACTTTCAGTACCATCTACTATCTATCGATTAGGAAATATGATTTACACATCAAAGAATATTTTGCATAAACAATTTCCTGAAACGCTATTTGTTTACTCAGTAGGGAAAATGGGCGGTTTCTGGTGGATGAATCTCCTTTTTTTATTGTTGGGTTCAATGCTTCTTTTTTGGGCATACAAAAGTTTCCAGACCCTTTCATTGGAAAATGAGAACACCTATTTATTGTATAGAAAGTCCCGGTGGCCGATTTGGATGATTATGACATTTTTTACCTCGACTATTCTTACTATTAATTTCTTTGACCCTTGGTCTTACTTTATCCAAAGAAGAATTTATGATCACGCAACGGATTCAATCATTGGACCGATACTAACGAGCGGCACTATTGTCTTGATTGTTGGAGGTATTTGCTTGCTCATCGTCTTTTTCAAAGAAGTTCGTACTACTATCAACAAACTACAACATCGAACGGGGTGATTTCTTGGATGTTTTAGATCTCTTCTTTCGACTTTACCTTATGACTTGCGTTTTTTTACCCTGTCTCATTTATCAATTCTTTACTTTGAAGGACAAGGAAGGGACTATTTTCATTTCTTCGATGATTTGGCGAGGGATCTTCCTATTTTATCTCTATTTAGTTATTACTGTTACCGGTGTCGGAACCCTCGAGGACCTTCTTAGCTATCCAGAGCTTTTTAGACCTGAGGAACTCAATCTTGTCCCCTTCCAATCTGGAGTAGGGTTATTAAATATTCTTAATATTATCATGTTTATCCCTTTTGGCTTCCTGTTACCATTGATTTGGAGACAATATCGTACTCTCTGGCCTGTCGTCTTTCTTGGTTTCGAATTTTCGTTGATGATCGAGTTGCTGCAACTTTTTAATCGCCGTGCAACAGATATTGATGATTTATTAATGAATACACTTGGTGCTCTTGTTGGTTTCCTCTTTTGGCAGCTCAGTAAAAAAATTTTCGACAAGGTTCCTAATAGCATTCAAGCATTTCCTAATCACGAACCGAAAATTTACCTTTTATTAAGTTTGTCAGGAGTCTTTTTCTTTTATCATTGGCGTTTCTTCTTATAAAAAATGATGCTTATCTCAATATTTGAGACAAGCACCATTTTGTTTATTTGCGTTTCTTTTTCTTTTTCTTGTTTTTCTTGACCATGCGATTCATCGCCATTTTACCCATCTTACCTTTAATACCGGTACCAAACATTTGATCCATCCCAGCAGGCATGCTGCCTTTACTCATTTGTTGCATCATCTTACGTGATTCTTTAAATTGTTTTATCATGCGATTGACTTCCACCACTGAATTTCCAGATCCAGCAGCGATACGGCGACGGCGACTTGGATTTAACAAATCTGGATTTTCGCGTTCAGCTGGAGTCATCGAGAAGACCATCGCTTTTTTTCGTTCAACATCTTTAGGATCCACTTTAACATTTTCAATACCTGGCATTTGACTCATACCAGGAATCATTTTTAGTAAGTCCTCAATGGGCCCCATTCCCATTACTTGATCCAACTGCTCGATAAAGTCATTAAAATCAAAACTATTTTCCTTCATCTTGCGAGCAAGTTCTTCTGCTTTTTTCTCATCGTAATCTTGTTGTGCCTTTTCGATCAGGGTCAGCATATCACCCATACCCAAAATTCGGCTGGACATCCGATCTGGATGGAAGACCTCTAAATCGGTTAGCTTTTCACCAGAACCGATGAACTTGATTGGTGCACCCGTTACCGCACGAATTGATAATGCCGCACCACCACGAGTATCCCCATCTAATTTAGTAATGACAACACCGGTAATTCCAAGTTGTTCATTAAAGCTTTGTGCCACGTTAACGGCATCTTGACCTGTCATGGCATCAACTACTAGCAAAATTTCATTTGGTTGCGCGATTTCTTTGATTTGCTTTAATTCATCCATTAAAGCCTCATCAATATGCAAACGACCAGCCGTATCAATCAAAACATAATCGTTTTTATTTTCACGGGCTTGTTCCATCCCTTGTCGTACGATTTCAACTGGGCTTACCTCTGTTCCCATATCAAAAACTGGAACATTTAATTGTTGACCTAATACTTTTAATTGGTCAATGGCTGCTGGGCGGTAAATATCGCCCGCAATCATTAAAGGACGGGCCTTCTCATTTTTAATCAGTTGATTGGCAAGTTTTCCAGCAAAGGTTGTTTTACCAGCCCCTTGCAACCCCGCCATCATGATGACTGTTGGAATTTTGGGTGATTTTTCAATACCAACAGCTTCAGACCCTAGAGTCTTTGTTAACTCTTCATCTACAATTTTTACAATTTGTTGCGCTGGTGTTAAGCTTTCCATGACTTCTACACCTAATGCACGTGTTCGCACTTCTTTGGTAAATTGCTTCACGACCTGTAAATTGACGTCGGCTTCTAATAAGGCCAAACGAATTTCTCGCATCATTTCAGTGACGTCAGATTCCGTGATTTTTCCTTTTTTTCGTAATTTTCCCATCGCAGCTTGTAACCGCTGCGTTAAACTTTCAAATGCCATGACTTATTTTCCTTTCTGTCAATAAACTGCTTCATTTAATATACTCAAATTCTCTATTTTTTTTCAAGCCTTTTATTCAAAAGGCTATAGAGTCACTAATTTTGAATCTAGCAATAAAAAAGTAGAGATGATGGAGCTATTCATCTAAATCCTGTAAACCGATAATTGTCTCAGCTAAAAATTCATCTTTAGGATAATGCTCTGTTACATATAGCGCAAGTTTGTCCAGTTGTTCCTCTCTTACGATGTAATCAGAGAACAAATGCAACTTCCGCTCATAATCCTCTAAAATTTTTTCTGTTCTTTTGATATTATCATAAACCGCCTGCCGACTCACCTGATATTCCTCTGCAATTTCTCCTAAGGAAAAATCATCGGCGTAATACAACTCCATATAATTCATTTGCTTTTCTGTTAATAGCGTTGCATAGAACTCAAACAACGCATTCATGCGATTCGTCTTTTCGATCTCCATTACGTCATCCTCATTTCTCGCCAATTTTCTTCGGAGTACACGGCTAATCCTTTTTGCTTAAAATAAGCGGTTGCTACACCGATTCCTTTAATTCGCATACCTGAGAAGCTGCCATCATATATCAAGCCACTACCACAAGATGGGCTTCTTTCCTTTAAAATCAAAGCTGTAATCTGTAATTTTTTTAACTCTTTGTACGCCCTGATAGCCCCTTGTTTAAATTCCTCAGTTAAATCATTGCCCATAGTATCGAAAACTCGCGCCTGTCCGCGCCATACGTCCATTCCATCGCCACCTTGTATTTCAGCGGGATTTCGTGGTGTTGAAAGACCGCCTAAAACTTCAGGACAAACCATGATAGCTTGTCCGGTTTCCACTAATCTTTTCAGATCAGCGATTTCATTTGAAACGCCATCATAACGACAAGCAATGCCGCCTAAACAAGCACTAATTCCTAACATCGTTATTTCTCCCATCAAATTAATAGAAAATAGGTGACAAAACTGCCTTCCCATTATACCATTTATTCAGGTATGGAAATAGTCTTTCACAAATGAAAAGTTTTTAAAAAAGGAGACACATATGAAACGTGTATTAGTTGTAGACGATGAGCTTTCGATCGTAAAGTTATTAAGCTTTAATTTAGAAAAAGAAGGGTATGCCGTCACTACTGCTGAGGATGGAAAAGAAGGCTATGAGTTGGCCTTGAATGAAAAATTTGATTTCATTATTTTAGATGTCATGCTGCCATCGATGGATGGATTAGACATCGCAAAAAAATTACGACAAGAAAAAATTGATACGCCTATCTTAATGCTCACTGCTAAAGACGATGCGATTGATCGAATTTTAGGGTTGGAAATTGGAGCAGATGATTATCTAACCAAACCGTTTTCTCCTCGTGAGGTACTAGCCCGCATGAAAGCTATCTTTCGTAGAGTGGAACCTCGTCAAGAAGTCGTTGAGCATGAATTTTTAACTGCAGGAGATATTAAGGCCGACCTATCAAACTACCAAGTGACTGTTCGTGGTGAAAGAATTGAGCTGACACCAAAAGAATTTGAACTTCTAGTTTATTTCATGAAGCGCAAAGAACGTGTCATAGATCGAGATACCTTACTAGATCGAATCTGGCAATATGATTTCTCCGGACAAAGTCGGATCGTAGATGTTCATGTCTCTCATCTGCGGGAAAAAATTGAAATGGACCCTAAGCATCCCCAATATTTGCAAACTGTACGCGGCTTTGGCTATAAATTTCAGGTGCCGAATCAATGAAACGCAAGCATTTAGATTATCTTATTCCTTTTCTACTTATTTGTTTGCTTTTCTTTGGCAGTTGGAAACTTGCTAACCATTTTTATACAAAAGAATTGTTGGAGCAACAGGAAGAATTTTTGACCAGCAATGGTGAACTCATTATTCATCGATTAGACTTACAACAGCTGGACTCAGAAAAAAACCGATCAGCTATCGAAAACTTTTCTCAGGAAGCTCATGACCGTATTACATTGTTAGATGCTAAAGGAAAAATTATTTTTGATAGTTCAGACCCAAGTCTTTCAGGAAGCCGTGAAAATCGTCCCGAAGTAAAAATTACTTTAAACAATAATAGTGTTGGATCTTCCGTTCGTTATAGTACTACTTTAAAAACCGAACTGCTTTATACAGCACAACCCATTCGTTCTGGTGATAAAACCGTTGGTATTTTGCGTGTTGCAAAAAGAACGTCCGCCTTTCAACCGAAAACTCGGAATTTTCAACGAACCATTTTTATTATCTTGTTTTTATTTTACGCGTTTATTTATTTGATTATCTGCTATTTAACTTATCAACGAAATCGTCCTATTGAGACAGTCCTGCCGGTCCTGCAGCGAATGCTGAAGGAACCTGAAAAAAGTAATTACGTTATGCAAAACTCGCCCCAATGGCAAGAGCTTTATCTCACGGTGAATCAAATCAGTGAGCAATTAAATGAAACCTATGCCGCATATACCTCCACGGAAGAGCAATTTTCGACCCTCTTCCATGAATTGACGATTGGTGTCTTCATTATTGATACTGAAGGCCGCTTTATCATGATCAATCCAGCGATGGAGGAGCTCCTGCATATTGGGGGTGCCAGTCAGCACTATTATTGGCAGGTCATTGAAGACAATAAGTTTATCCAATTAATTCAACAAGTACTAGTTGATAAAAATCAAGTGCACCAAGAAATTTCAACGAAGCTTCCAAGTTCCATGAATTTAGATATTCGTTTACGTTATATCGAAAATGAAATCAAAGGTGATCAAATCATGGGGACTGTTTATGATTTGACTCATGTGCGGCGTCTAGAAAAAATCCAACGTGATTTCGTTGGTAATGTCTCACACGAATTGAAGACACCTGTAACATCGCTATTAGGCTTTACAGAAACTTTATTAGATGGTGCCAAAGATGATCCTGAATTAACCGATGAATTTTTGACGATCATGCAAAAGGATGCGAAACGTTTGCAGCGATTGATCCAAGATATCATTGAGCTGTCAAAAGATAGCGATGATTTAGCGGAAGACCGCCAAACAATCGAACTAAATTATTTCTTGCAACAGCAAATAGACTTATATAGCCATCTACTCAAGACGAAGCACATTACTGTATCCATAGATGGAGCTGAGAATTGCTTCTATCAAACTCGATTGACCTTCTTCCAGCCAATCATAAAAAATCTTCTAGAGAATGCTATTCAGTATTCACCTGAGGAAAGTCAGATCGAAATACGTTATCGTCTGACAAGTCAGTTAGAAATTACCGTTACCGATCACGGCATTGGAATGTCAAAGGACGATCAAAAACGGATCTTTGAACGCTTTTATCGTGTCGATAAAGCACGTGCTCGTCATTCAGGTGGAACTGGATTAGGACTTGCTATCGTTAAAGAGTACACTGAAATTTTGGGCGGTGCTGTCGAAGTAGAGAGTCATCCAAAGCTTGGCTCTACTTTTACTGTCAAATTGCCAAATTAAAAAGGATCGCGGGTTAAGCCGCGATCCTTTTTTAATATCCATATTTCTTCCACTTAGACGGTCAAAATATCTCAGCACTACTTAACCGTTCCATCTGCTGCACGTTCCACCTTCATTGAGGTAATAGGCAGGTAACCCAACTCTTTAACAGGACCAGATTGAATTTCATCACTTGTCATATACTTCAAGAAATCGGCCAACGCTTTTTCCGGTTTTCCATTTGTATACATATGTTCATAAGACCAAATTGGCCATTTATTCGTTGTAATATTTTTATCATTAGCTGTTACACCATCTAATTCTAAGGGCTGTAAACTATCATCCACGTAAGAGAGTGCAAGGTAGCTGATTGCACCAGGTGTTTGTGCCACAATTTTTTTCACTGTTCCAGATGAATCCTGTTCTTGTGACTGAATTGGTTCTTTGCCATCTAAGCCCCATTTTTCAAAAGTAGCTCGAGTTCCGCTTCCTGACGCACGGTTTACGACTTGAATGGCTTCATCTTTTCCACCAAGTTCTTTCCAATTTTTGATTTTTCCTGTAAAAATATCAATCAATTGCTGTTTTGTAACATCTTTTACACCCACATCTTTATTTACTACTGGAACAAAGCCCACAACAGCTACTTTATGATCAACTAATTTACTAGCATCTACACCCTCTTTTTCTTCAGCAAACACATCTGAATTACCGATTTCTACTGCTCCGCTTTCCACCTGACTCAAGCCCGTTCCGCTTCCTCCGCCTTGAACAGAGATTTGAACAGTCGGATGATTCTGTGTATAGCTTTCTTGTGCAGCGTCAACTAAGGGTTGTAATGCTGTTGAACCTACCGCTGTAATTTTCGCTGTTTCCTCTTTCGCAGAACTTGAATCTTTTGTCGCATTCCCACTGCCGCAGCCAGCTAAGATAATTCCTGAAAATGCTAATGCTAAAATAATTTTCTTCATCATGTACACTCCTTATAATAAATAATGCATTTTAAAGAGACTCAATGAACCTTTTGACCCTCTCTTATTTTTAGTACATGGTTACTTTAACAATAGAAAGTAAATATCTTATTGATTGCATGTAAACAATCCGTAAAGTACTGTAAATATTTGGTAAAGGCAGATTAGCTTACTTTTTATTAGTTTCAGTATATAATAATCTTGCAATGAAAATTATTAATGAGAGAAGCGAATAGCAATGTTAGTCATTACTTATGAATTAAACGGATCCCAAAAAGAAAAAACTTATACGAATGCCAATGATTTCGTAGCAGCTCAATTGAAAGAGGTTCCCGATTTGCCTGATTATTACCATGTTGTAAAAGCAACAGTGGATAGTAAAGAAATTGGTTTAACCGACAAAACGATCAGCGGACTCTTTAACTACTTAAACAAATAAAAAGAAACGATCAAATCGAAAAATTGATTTGATCGTTTCTTTTTATTTTCCTACATAGGCTGCCAAACGATTCATTGCTTCAACCAAATTCTCCATGGAAGCCGCATAACTGATTCGAACATAGCCTTCCCCTTCAGGTCCAAAGGCAATTCCTGGAATAATTGCTAATTGATTTTTTTCAGCTAAATCAATACAAAAGGCCATTGAATCCTGTTCTAAATTCGCTGGGATTTTGGCAAAGATATAAAACGCCCCAGAAGGACGTGCGACATCAAACCCTAGTTTCGTCATCGCTTGATAAACATAATCCCGACGCTCACGATATTCTTCTCTCATTATCTCTGCATCTGATATTCCTTGTACTAATGCACGGACCGCAGCTTTTTGTGAAATCGTGGAAGCTGCTGTTACTAAATATTGATGAACTTTTATAATCTGCTCGGTTAACTCAACCGGTGCAAAAATAAAGCCAATCCGCCAACCCGTCATCGCATGGGATTTTGATAAACCATTAATTAAAATCGTTTGTTCCCTCAAATATTTTCCAAAGGAAACATGCTTTGTTTCATAATTCAATTCACTATAAATTTCATCACTGATTACAAAAACCGGATATTTTTTTAAGGTTTCACTTAACGCTAAAACTTCTGCTTCATTGTAGGCAACACCCGTTGGATTGGATGGTGAAGTGATAATGATCGCTTTCACCTTATCACCATGCTCTGCCATCGCCTGGTCAATCTGTTCAGGAGTTAAAACAAACCCAGTCTCCCGTGTATCAATATAAACAGGCTCCGCTCCCGCCAATAAAATTAATGGCTCATACCCTGGGTAGGTCGGTGCCGGAAGCAAAACCTTATCTCCCGCCTCTAAAATTGATAGCAAACTCGCCGACAGAGCCTCAGTTGCTCCGACTGTCACCAAAACCTCAGTCGTTGGATCATAATTGACTGTATATTTCTCTGATAAAAAACGACTTGCCGCTTCTCGAACATCCATCAACCCAGACATCCCTGTATAGTGACTAAAATTATCCCTAATTGCTTGCTGCCCTGCTTCTTTCACGTGCTCGGGGGTATTAAAATCCGGCTCGCCTAATGTCAACTTTAGCATATTAGGAATTCCCGAGACTTTTTCATCAAATTGACGAATCAATGAGACGGCGATTTCGTAAACATTTTTGTTAAATCGATCTTGCAATTTATTCATATAACCCCTCCATTTCTAATCATATTATCACAATCTCTCAGATAGTAAAGAAAAAATAGTTCACTTTTATCTGCTTTACAGCAATGATTTGAAAATTTTCTTGCTTATTACAACGATAATTTTTACTTTCGGAAGCCCCTTTATAAAAATTCAGGTTAAGCCGCTATTCTTTTTTTAGAATTGAAAAAAAGAATCAATAAGAAAAAATTTGAAATTAAACAGGTGATTATTTGTTGATAACAGTATAAAAGAACTTTCATTATTATTAGCTTTTCAGAGTTTTATGTTGAATTGACCATTTATGAATCATAAAATAACCGTAGATAACGCTTTAAGGAGGGCTATTTGATGGTTAAAAAAAGAATCATGCAATTACCATTCATTTTCTATTTGATTCCGTACGTTCATCTCTCTCTAGCGATAGATTATTTATTTGATTCAATCGTGGGAATTTTTTTCTTTTTAGTACTTACTGTCATTCTCGGGTATTATGCCAAAGCCAGTCAACAACTTTCTTTATTAATAGCTGGAAATATCCTTAATATACTACTAAGTTGCGCGTTAATAAGCTTTAAAAGTCCTTTAGTTAGTTTGTACCATTCTTCTTCTCCATATTTTGCGGCGATCCCACTAATTGTGCTTTTTCTAATGACACAACTGACAGGCATATTTTGGGGATATACGTTGCATAAAGAAACTGTTCTTTCTGTCAATAAAGAAAAAAAGAATTAAGAGCATATAAAAAGCTTCTGATCCGTAAGGAACTGAAGCTTTTTCTCTTAACCTTTGACAAGCTCTTTTGTTGGCTTGATCCATATTTCGATTTTGGGTTCATCTGTCACATTCACATACTTCTGGATCAAAAAAGGTTCCATGTCTTCCTTACCGATTCCATGCCTTTTTAGCCATGTTTCAAAGAAGTAATTGTTCGCCTTATACAATGCATCCTCAACTAAATAGTCAAAACTTTCAGCTTCGAATGTACAAACATAATATTTCCCCGGTTCAACACTCAGTTGATTAAACCCGTTTATTGGGCTATTATCAGAGCTAGCTCCTACAAAATACTGTACTTTTCCAGGAATAGCATCCGTCGAAAAATAATCGATGGATAGCCCCTCTGCTAATAAATTGGGAATCCCTTTCTTTTTTTCGAGAAACGCATCCCATAACTCGATCAAGGTGTTTACACCAACCGTATTCATTTCTTTTGAATCGATTTTTTTTGAGACACCCGTATAATATTCTGTTTCCTTTAATACACGTTGATTTATTTCTAACACCATATCATCCACCATCAGTGGCACATCTTCATCGACCATCGTATAGTAGATCGATAGATCTGGTTTTAAAAAATCCGTCAGTAACAGATTATTTCTTCTATAAGCTTCAGGTGTTATACAATAAATTTCTTTAAAAGCTTTCGTAAAACTTTCATGGCTGTTGAACCCATATTCTAGAGCAATATCCGCAATCCTTAGATTCGTTGCTTTCAATAAAGGTTTCGCATTTGCAACTCTTCTAGCCTTTATATACTCCTTTACTGTCTTTCCAACTAGACGACTGAATAATTTTTGGAAATAATACATGGATAAATAAGAAACGTTCGCTAATTCTTCTATTGATAATTCTTCCTTGATATTCTCTTCAATATAGTCCACTGATTGCTGAATGGCTTCCCACGCGTGCATCCTGTTCACTCTCCCTTATAAGAAAAGCTTAGCATAAGTTTTTGTTATAGGCTTGTCCCCCAATGTCCTCTATTTCTTATCTATTTCATCAATAGGAGTAATGACTGGTTTTCCATCCTTGTCCAACAAAGGGGTCAAGCCTCCTGCATAACCGACTTTGTTAAACAAATAATTCACTCCTGTTTCACGGTCAATAAAGATCATGAGCGCATCTAACTTTCCTTGAGCGTATACTCTTACAAAACGTTCTTTCGCCATTTCCATTCCTCATTTCCTTTTTGTAACGCTTTCATTAAAACTACAACTAGCGTAGCATATCGATAGAAGGCAAACAATTATTAATCGTCATGATTCTTCAAAAAAACAAAAAGAAATCTTTTGAACAAGACTTCTTTTTGCTTCTCATATTTTCTTAACTGGTATTTGAATTTCTGTTAACCAATCGTCTTCGTTATCCTTATTCCACATTCCATCAATATAGTTTTCCCGAATAGAATCGATAATTTCATATCCGTTTTCTTCAGTAAACTTAATCGCCGCAGCAAATGCTTTCGGAATCGATGTATATGGTCCCTTATGCATTGTACAAACTGCCATTGGAACTTCAGGAATTACCTTGAATTTCAAGTCACCGAAATCCTCTTTCTGTTCTGTTACTGCTTCACAAACCTCGACACCAATATTTTCATCTTTATATTCATTGTCATAATAAATATTGAAACAGTATTCGGGCATCGCACAGACACAACCGGCTTTCTCCATCATTGCACCCATCTCTGGCATGATAGAACTCAATGATTCAAAATTTGGAATTACTTTTTTCATCGATGCCACAATGACTTCTGGTAATCGTTTGACTACCATATGATAACTTTCTTCTTCCTGTTGTAAATACCCTTCAATCTGCGAGAGCATCGACATGCGTTCAGATATCTCTTTCATTAATTGCTGTTTTTTTCGACGTAAGATTCGCTGCTCACTTACTCCATCTTGAACCTGCTTAATTTCTTCAATGCTATAGCCGATTCTTCGAAGAGCTAAAAGCCGGTGCAGTGGTTCTAACTGGCTAGAGCTATAATAACGATACCCATTATCTGGATCAATGAAGCGGGGGCGAAGCAGCCCCACTTCATCATAGTAACGTAATGTTTTGATCGTCACTTGGTTCATTTTTGAAAACATACCAATTCGATATAGTTTTTCTTCAATCTTTTCACATTCGTAGTCCATGAAATTCTCCTCTTTTTTTATTATTCCCAACGAAAGAGTTTTGCCGCTAAACCAAATCCTAAGATAGTAATTCCTATCAAGAGTACCAACACAAATTGAGGATTTCCTACAGACTGATTAAGACTTACACTTTTCAACAATTGCACTCCCTGTGTTAATGGTAGAATATTCGCAATCCTTTGCATCCCATTTGGAAATAACTCAAACGGAATAACTGCACCCGATAAAAACAGCATTGGGAAATAAACCAAACTGCAAATCAAGTTTGCAATCTTAATATTTTTACACAAACTAGCGATCAATAGTCCTAAACTATACATCGAAATCATAACCAAAAAATAACTTGCAATTAATAATCCCCAGCTTCCCTGCATGTGGTAATCAAGAAAGAAAACAGCGACGAATGCAACTAATCCTGCGGAAATAATTGCTGTGATCATTGCAATCAGCACTTGAGTCGCTATCAAATGAACTGGTGAAGCGGGAGTCACAAAAAAATGTTTCAGTATTTTCTTATCTCGATAATCACATATTGTTAGTGGAATTCCCATGAAAGCAGTAGCACATATTCCCACTACTAAAAGGGAACTGAAACTGCTATCTAAAAAAGTATAAGAAGTAGTGCCGGCTTGTTTGTTTCCTGCAATCATCGTCGTCAACAATAAGACACCTAATGGCATACCGATGCCAAAAAGAACACCGTCAATTGACCGGAGCGCTAATTTACCTTCCACTTTTGCTAAACTAAGAACTTTATTCATACTCATCCTCCCCTACATACCACAGATAAGCCTCTTCTAAACTATTCTGGGAACTTTCCTCTAGCAATTCTGAGATTGATCCCTCCGCTACGATATTCCCACGTTTAATCAAAAGTAGTCGATCACAAAGAGTCTCTGCTTCTTCCATATAATGAGTCGTCAAGAAAATAGTTAAATTCGTCTCCTTGAGTTTCAATAATGTTTGCCAAACACTTCTCCGTGCCTCTGTATCCAGTCCTGTCGTCAATTCATCCAAAAAAATAATTTCTGGATTAGGAATCAATGCGAGGACAATAGAAAGTTTTTGTCTTTCCCCACCAGAAAGCTTCTCAACAAATTGTGATTCAAATCTTTCCAGTTTAAACAAACTTAGTAATTCACGGTAAGAACGAGGCTGCTTATACAAACTAGAAAGTTCTCGACATAACTCGCCTACACGAATGTTGTTTTGATAACTAGACGATTGCAATTGAACACCTACTCGCTCAAAAACTTCACGGCGCTGCTTGCGCGGATCGAATCCTAAAATCTTGGCTGAACCTTGATCTGGACGTTTAATTCCTAAAAGTGTTTCAATAGTCGTCGTTTTTCCTGCCCCATTTGGTCCTAACAAACCGAAAACCTCACCTTTTCTGATGGTAAAGCTCAGTTGATTAATGATATTTCTCCCACCGATTCCCTTAGTTAGTTGTTCTGCCTCGATAGCTACATTCATTGTGTTCCTCCCCTTTCACTAACAGAATACTGTCTCCTGTTAAGGGAGAGTCAATCACCAAAGTAAATTTATTTTGGTTTCACAATAAAAATCGTTCCTTCTTTTTGATACCCTTGCTTTTCATAGTATGGATCGACATCACTCATAACATAAACCATCTGATCAGGGAAATCTTTACAAGCCTGCTCCATCAAGTATCGACCATAGTTTTTTCCTCGAGAATCTGCGTTAACCAATAAATCATAAACATATACGCCAAAGCCATCATCCTCTCGGCAACGAGCATACCCACAAATTTTATTCTCCTCCAAAATCAGATATGTCAAAGATGTTTCTAATGCCGTCGCATATTTTGTTCTTCCGTCACCAAAACAATAGTCATGCCAATCAGATTCTTTTTCCATCATTGTGAATAATTCTTTTTCATCAGTCTTTTTATACATCCGAATCTGCCAGTTTTTTTCCATCCCATTCATCCTTTTTATTTTTATGATAGCAAAAATTTGACCATTCTGCTTTAATGCTTTTTTCTCGAAAAAAAAGACACTCATTTCTGAGTGTCTATAACTGGTTAAAGTAATCTCTCGTACCCTGCTCATCTTCTTCTAGTTGCTTAATTAGGCCTTGAGCAGACTCAAAGGCTACTTGCCCACGCAGCATATGATACCAACGGACTTTGACTTTTTCTCCATAAATCTCTTGATTGAAATCCAAAATATTGATTTCTACTGTCAACATCCGATTAGAGCCAAAGGTGTCGTTATGACCAATTGACCCCATCGCTGGATACCAGTCATCACCGATTTTGATCTGATTTACATAAACACCTTCTCTAGGTAATTTCATATCATCAGGCACTTGAATATTCGCCGTCGGATAGCCTAATGTCCTCCCTCGTGCTTCCCCATGAATGACCGTCCCACTCGTCTCATAAATGTATCCTAACAAATGATTGGCCTCGTCTAAACGTCCTTCAGAAAGCAAGCGGCGAATGCGCGATGAACTGATTTTTTCAGTTTCATGTTCTTCTGTTTTCTTAGCAACAATGATTACTTCAAAACGATCATTCGCATAAGTAGGCAGATGCTTTGCATCAGCAGTTTGATCTTTTCCAAAATTATAATCAAAACCGGAAACTGCCACCTTTGCATGAAGTCCAACGATGTATTGATCGACAAAATCTTGTGGTTTTAAAGCCGCAAATGAAGAGGTGAATGCTACTTCATAAAGTAGATCAACGCCCAGTTCCGACATTCGCTCTTCTTTTTGTCTCAATGTAGAAAGATACTTGATAGGTTTACTTTGTACTTGCTGAAATACCACTGCAGGATGTTGGTTAAAAGTCATTACTGCTAATTTCAATTTTTTTTCCTGTGCGATCTTTTTTCCAGTCTTGATCACTTCTTGGTGCCCGCGATGAACACCATCGAAAAAGCCTAAAACTAAAACACAATCACCCGTAGGAATTTCTTCTGGCTTATAGGGATGACGTAGTTTAACAATTTCCATTTGCTATACCTCGTTTCGAATCACTTTACTTGGCTTCAAAAGCCAATTTTTTTCTGGATGCTGACCATAGAGACTGACTAGCAGATTTTGATAGTAGAAAGCGATTAATTTTTCTGGCATCTTTTTGATTCTAAAAGCTTTCATAGGCAGCACTTGACCATTTTTTACCCTTTGCCAATCCTCCTCTGTTAAATCAATACGAGGAAAGTCTTTCATAGCCTCTTCAATCGGCTGCAGTGCTTGATCAATCTGCTCATTTTCCATTAATTCGCTAACTTGTGCCAAAGTAACTGCTTGTCCAACTGAAAAACCGCCGCTTGCTAAACGCGTTAAATCAGACATATGTGCAGGGTAGCCTAGTTTCTCCCCAAGGTCCACCGCTAATGTTCGAACATAGGTCCCTTTCCCGCAAGTAACTTGAAATCGCCAGCTTTGTGTCTTGTTCTCTTCATTGTAAACGGGCTCTGTTGTTCGTTGAAAGCTTTCTATGACAGCTTGTCGTTCTGGGCGTTCCACCGTTTCGCCAGCTCGCGCATATTCATATAAACGTTTGCCATTTACTTTTACCGCTGAGTACATAGGTGGGATTTGTTTGATTGTCCCAATAAATGACTTCATCATTCGATCAATTTCTTCTGTCGATAACACGCCGTCCACCGCTTTAGTTTCTACAATGTCGCCACTACGATCCTCAGTTGTCGTTGAAAAACCTAGTGTAATTTCACCTTCATAAATTTTCCCACTATCTTGCAGATATTCGATCACCTTAGTTCCCTTTCCTATACAGATGGGTAAGACCCCATCGACATCAGGATCTAATGTTCCTCCGTGGCCAACTTTTTTTGTTTTTAAAATTTTTCTCAATTTAAAGACACAGTCATGACTTGTCATGCCGCGTTCTTTCCATAACGGCAAAATACCGTCCATCGCTGTTTCCTCATTTCATTTTATAATCAACGCTCCCATTATAGCATAGCTAATCTGAGAAATGGCAAGTTAAAGTCGTAGACTAGTTATCCTCTTTTTTAACAAATAAAAACCGCCATTTATGATGACGGTTTTTAATATTTTTTTTCCTTTGCTTTTTTCTTGTGACGTTGACGATTAATCACAAATGAGATACTTGGATCTGACGGTTGACGCATTGCATAAGATTCTAATTGATTCACTTGATGACGATAATTATTAGCTGCAAAGTTAGATATTTCTTCGCTACCTTCATACTTATCAATAATTTTTCTTTCTAAATAAAAACCGCGAATTAGTTCTTTAGCATAGATTGGATCTTGTTGAATTAAATACGTTCCAAATAATCCATGACCGCTAACTTGGTGCATTAAATTTTTTCGTTCATCAACGAAAAAATCAATTAAATCTTCATCATACACATCACGCAAGTTTTCCAAGCTGTCAAGTATAGCTTCACTATTTCGAATAAAGATTTTTCTAAGATTAGAAATATCTTCGTTATCAACCGTTTCTTTCCGTTTTTGTCGACGTTGCCAGAACATTTTCGGGTGCATGATGACACGAATAATTCGACGAACAAAGATTAACCAAAAACTAAGCAAGGACAACATTTGCTTCGTAACAGATTCAGATACATTTGAAATAAATCGTGAATATAAACGATAAGCACCGGAATCAATCTGATGTCTCCTAAAACTTTCATCGAGACCATCTCGTTCAACCGAAATAATTAATGCTTGAATTTCTTGAAATTCTTGTTGCGCACTCTCGGGCATTGAATTGTTAAAAACCATTTGGATGCGGCCTTGATAATTTGCGATCACTGCTAGCAGCGCAAAACGTTCCTTTTCACTCAATTTTTTATTGTCTAGATCCTCATACAGTTCACTAATAACCTCTCTAAGAATCAACATTAATTTAGGATCAGTCGGCGGAACCACTTCCCCTTCAGATAGAATTGGTAACAAGATCATACCGATAATCAGCGTCAAGAATGTCACGCATGCAGTAATAAACAGTAATAGCGAGCGCTCTGGAAACTCTAATCCGTTAATTGTTGTCGGTAAAATAAAAATCGTCGCTATACTAACTGTTCCCTTAACGCCCCCGAAGGTTAACAATAAGCGATCTCTTAACTGTTCATGACTCTTTTTCCATCCTTGTGTCACAATATAAAAGCCGCTAACGAACAGAAACCGTAAAACAAATAGAAGAGCTGTAAGTAATAAAACGATGCCTAGGAGATGAATGTTTGAATAATTACGACTATTCCATACGGGTGAAAAGACTTGTGAAAGCTCAATGCCTAAAAAGATAAAAACTAGCGCATTCAACATAAAACTGATTGTACTCCAGGAACTCTCGGTTACATTCGAAAGCTGTGCTTCAAAAAGCGTCACACGACGAAAACCAGTCGCTTGTAAAACACCTGTAACAACCGCAGCAATAATTCCAGAAGCATGGAATAGCTCAGCAATAAAATAAGCCGCAAACGGTAAAATCAGCTCAATTAGCAAATAAGCTGATACATCTTGAGCGGAAATTCGTTCAATAATTTTTATAATTTCATTCTTTATCCAAATAATCAATAGACCAACCAGTACTCCGACGATACTTGATTCAAGTAAAGAGATAGAAGCATCAGTCGCAGAAAATTGACCGGTTAATAAAGCAGCTACTGCAAACTGAAAGGCTGTAACACCTGTGGCATCATTAATTAACCCTTCCCCTTCTAAAACATGCATTACTGATTCTGGGATGTTTAAACGTTTCGCCAGCGAGCTAACTGCTACCGCATCTGTTGGACCTAAAGAGGCGCCAAAAGCTAAACAGGCAGCGATCGGTATCGCTGGCAAAATACTATGCAGAACGAAGCCCAAACCAAATAGCGTAAAAATCACTCCGCCAAAGGCTAATAACAAGATCAATCCAAAATGTTTTAAAATCGATGGAATATCTGCTGTCTCTCCTTCACGAAAAAGCAAAGGAGCAATGATCATTACAAGAAAAACTTCCGGTTCAAAATGGATAGAACTACCTACTTCGGTAAATCCAAGAATGATGCCGGTGATGATTTGGATCATGAAGATCGGAAACGACGGAAAAACTTTTGCTAAAACATTCGATAAGGTAATGGCAATGGCTAAAATAATAATAATCTCAATTAGGCCCATTCACTCACCTCTTGGAACAATTTTCTTTCGCCTTAAATAATAATTTTAAAAATTCTCTTTTCTTACTAATAATTCGATCTTCCAATTCAGATAGTTCTTTTGACTCACCATCCAATGAAAGTTGAGCACGTTTTGTTTCCATACGTAGCAAATCGTGCTTCATTCGTTCTAATTTACGAGAAGTTAAGACATTGATTCTTTTTATTTTTTGTTTAACGGCTTTGCGTTCTTCAGGGCTCAAATTTTCAAATTCTTTATGGAGAGCCTTCATCCGTTCTTCAAATTCCGTAGTCATTTTAGACGTTGCCTCCTTGAAAAATATCCAGCAAAAGGATTCATTACAAACTGCATACACTTTAACAGGATTTGACCAATAATGCAAAAAAGAACCCGAAAAATTTTCCAGGTTCTAACTAATTTATTCTTTATTTAAGTCGCGAATCATTTGATCAATCTTAGAACCATATTCAACTGATTCATCCAACTCAAAAAACAGCTCCGGTGTTTTGTAAATTGATAATGCATGACCTAATTCTCGACGAACTAACCCACTTGCCTTATTCAATCCTTCTTGTGCTTTTTCTTTATCTGACGCTTTATCAGATAATAAGCTATAATAAATCGTCGCTTGCTGCAGGTCGCCAGTAACGTGAACATCCGTGATATTTACTTCTTGCACACGCGGATCACGAACTTTTTTTCGTAAGATGTCATTGACTTCTTTTAAAATCTCTTGAGCGAGACGACGATCGCGATAATTTGGCATATCGACTGCCTCCTTGTTCATACTAGTAGATTAATTTTTAATCATTCCGCCATGCGTTAAGAGTACATAGCGGAACGAATAATTATTATTTAGGCTTGATTTCTTCCATAATAAAACCTTCGATAACGTCGTCAACTTTAATATCATTGAAGTTTTCGATCATGGCACCACATTCGTAACCCATCTTAACTTCCTTCACATCGTCTTTGAAACGTTTCAAGCTAGCAAGTTTGCCTTCAAGAATAACGATTCCGTCACGAATGATACGCACACCGCTGTCACGTTGGATAGAACCTTCGTTAACGTAACATCCAGCGATAGTACCAACTTTAGAAACTTTATAGGTTTCACGAACAGTCATTTGACCAGTAATTTTTTCCTCGTATTCTGGATCAAGCAAACCTTTCATCGCCGTTTCGATTTCTTCGATTGCTTTATAGATAATACGGTGTAAACGAATATCTACTTCTTCTGTTGATGCTTGTTGTTTTGCTTGCGGTGTAGGACGAACGTTAAATCCAATGATAATCGCGTTACTTGCCGCTGCTAAAGTAACATCACTTTCATTGATTGCTCCAACTGCGGAATGGACAATTTTCACACGTACGCCTTCAACATCAATTTTTTTCAATGATGCTGCTAATGCTTCAGCTGAACCTTGTACATCTGCCTTGATAATGACATTGACTTCTTTCAATTCTCCTTCTTTAAGAGATTCAAATAAGTTATCTAATGTCACACGGGCACTAGCACTGCGATGCTCAAGCAACGCGCGTTTCGCACGTTCTTCCCCAGCAGCGCGAGCTGTTTTTTCATCATCGAAGATTGCAAAACGATCTCCTGCTTGAGGAACATCATTTAATCCAGTAATTTCTACTGGTGTTGCTGGTCCGGCCGCTTTTTCTCGGCGGCCAATATCATTTGTCATTACACGAACACGGCCATAGGTATTTCCGACAACGATTGGATCTCCGACTCTCATTGTACCTTGCTGAACCAATAAGGTTGCGACTGGTCCTTTTCCTTTATCTAAACGAGCTTCAATGACTGTTCCGATTCCGTGTTGCGTTGGATCTGCTTTTAAGTCTTCCACTTCTGCAACCAGTAGAATCATTTCTAATAATTCATCGATATTTTGGTTGAATTTCGCTGAGATTTCAACAAAAATCGTATCGCCGCCCCAAGCCTCTGGAATCAGTTCATATTCGCTCAATTCTTGCATTACATGCTGCGGGTTAGCACCAGGTTTATCAATCTTGTTCACGGCTACGATAATTGGTACTTTCGCTGCCTTCGCATGGTTGATTGCTTCAATTGTTTGAGGCATCACACCATCATCAGCAGCCACTACTAAAATCGTAATATCCGTGATACTTGCTCCACGGGCACGCATGCTTGTGAAGGCAGCATGTCCTGGTGTGTCTAAGAAAGTGATTGGCTTGCCATCAATATCAATTTGATAAGCACCAATATGCTGAGTGATTCCTCCTGCTTCACCACTTGTTACACGTGAGTGACGCAAAGTATCTAACAATGTTGTTTTACCATGGTCAACGTGTCCCATGATCGTAACTACTGGCGGACGAGAAACAAGGTTTTCTTCATTAGCTTCTTCCACATCGAAGAAACGGTCGATATCAGCGATATCAATTGTCACTTTTTCCTGTGGTTCGATTCCGTAATCAGTTGCCAACAGTTCAATTGTATCTTTATCTAATGGTTGGTTTTGGTTGACCATTACCCCCATCATGAACAACTTCTTGATGATTTCAGCAGGCTCGCGATGAATCTTCTTAGCGATATCTGCAACATTCATACCCTCTGTATATTCCAAGATTTCTGGCAACTCACGGAATTTACGTGGTGGTACAGCAGGTTTTTGGCTTTGTTGATGCTTGCCCTTTTTCCCTTTTTTGTTGAATTTGTTTTTGTTACGATTTTGATTGCCACCAAAGTTATTGTTGCGGTTTTGATTACCGTAATTATTTTTATTACGATTTTGATTGCCGCCTTGTGTAGATGAACCGCCTTGGTTCGAGCGTTGCACATTGCCTGCACCACCTTGTGCTGGACGTTGGCCCTGGTTTTGGCGTTGTGCGTTATTCGGGCCACCTTGCGCTGGACGTTGTCCCTGATTTTGGCGTTGTGCATTATTCGCACCACCCTGTGCTGGACGCTGTCCTTGGTTTTGGCGTTGTGTGTTATTCGCACCGCCTTGTGCTGGACGTTGTCCTTGGTTTTGGCGTTGTGCGTTATTCGAGCCACCTTGCGCTGGACGTTGTCCTTGGTTTTGGCGTTGTGCGTTATTCGCACCGCCTTGTGCTGGACGTTGTCCTTGGTTTTGGCGTTGTGCATTATTCGAGCCACCTTGCGCTGGACGTTGTCCTTGGTTTTGGCGTTGTGCATTATTCGAGCCACCTTGCGCTGGACGTTGTCCTTGGTTTTGGCGTTGTGTATTATTCGTGCTTCCTTGATTTGGACGTTGTCCTTGGTTTGAACGATTTGCGTTCGCTGAGTTGTTCTGTCTATTGTTTTGTGTCAAGTCTTTATTTCCTTTTCTATTCTGGAAATTTGGGTTATTCTTCGAGCTCTTTCCATGGAATTTTGGTTTTTCGTGCTGGTTAGCTGATGGTTTTGCTTGAGTAGTTTGTTTCGTTTTGCTAGAAAAAGCTTGTTTCAATTTTAATTCATCATCTCCGGACAATGAACCCATATGATTATTAACGTCAATCCCTAGGGTTTGTGCTTTTTCCACAACATCCTTACTTGATTGATTCACTTCTTTGGCAAATTCGTATACTCTCTTTTTTCCCATGCAATCACCTTCCTAACCTGTTATTAACGTCATAATTTTGTTGGCGAATCCTTGGTCTAAAACCCCTATTACTTTTCTCGGTTTGCCAATCGCGCCTAAAATCTCTCCTTGAGTAAATTCGACAAAACATGCCGCTTGATAATACTTACTTTTATCTGATAGTTTCTTTTGAGTGTTTTCACTCGCATCAGTAGTAACAATCACGAGACTCACTTTATGCTTACGAATTTCGTTGATTGTCAATTCTTCTCCTGTGATCAGTTTGCCTGCACGCATAGCAAGGCCTAACATGTTCAAGGCCTTTTTTTTATTCATTGCCGAAGAGCTCTTTTCTGGCTTTTTGGTGCTTCACATAATCTAATAGTTCTTGATAAAATTCATCGCTTAGTTCCACATCCAACGTACGATCTAAAATACGCTTTTCCCAGGCTGCTTCAACTTCTGCCGGCTCAAGAGCCACATAGGCTCCACGCCCTGGCTTTTTACCAGAAGGATCAATTGAAACCTCGCCTTCTTTTGACTTAGCAATGCGAATCAATTCTTTTTTAGGAAACATTTCACCGGAAACTACCGATTTACGCAAAGGAACTTTTCTTTTTTTCATTTGCTGTCCTCCTATTGAATTATTGATCCGTTTGATCTGAAGCAATGTTTTCTTCATCTTCAATCATATTGTCAATTGTTACTTCTGCTTCTGTTTCAATGTCTTCTACTTCCGTTTCAACCGCATCTGCTTCAGAGGTGATTTCTTCAACCTCGGACACAATATCTTCTACTTCCGATTCGTCATAGGTTTCATAAAACTCTTCCATGTCCGATTCAGATTTGATATCAATCTTGTGAGCAGTTAGTTTAGCGGCAAGACGCGCATTTTGCCCCCGTTTACCGATAGCTAATGACAGCTGATAATCCGGTACAACAACCGTGCAAACTTTTGGATTATCAATATCAAAGATAACATCTTCCACTTGTGCTGGATTTAAAGAGTTTGCGATAAATACCGCTGGATCTTCATCCCACTCAACGATATCCATGTTTTCACCTTTTAACTCATTTACAATTGCTTGTACCCGTTGTCCTTTTGGCCCCACACAGGTTCCTACTGGATCAATGTTCGGGTCGGTTGAACGAACAGCCACTTTCGCACGATCACCAGCTTCGCGAGCAATGCTGACGATTTCAACAATACCATCGTAGACTTCAGGGATTTCTTGTTCAAACAAACGACGTAATAAATCTGGATGACTTCGGCTTACGAAAACTTGAGGTCCTTTTGAAGTGTTTTCTACTCGAGAGACATATACTTTAATACGGTCATGTGGTTTGTAATGTTCATTAGGCATTTGATCTTGTTTTGAAAGAACTGCTTCGATCTTACCTAAGTTGACATAGATGTAACGATTGTCCTGACGCTCAACCACGCCTTGCATAATGTCTTTTTCATAAGCACTATATTCATTGTAGATGATACTACGTTCTGCTTCACGAACACGTTGCAAAATAACCTGTTTTGCTGTTTGTGCAGCAATTCGACCAAAATCTTTTGGTGTTACCTCAAATCGAATCGTATCACCGATTTCATAGGCTGGATTGATTTCCATTGCATCCTTTAAAGATACTTCTAATTGTGAGTCCATAACTTCTTCCGTTACTTCTTTCACGGCATATACATGGATGTCGCCTTTTTTTTCATTGAATTCGACTTCAACATTTTGTGACTGGCCATAATGACGTTTGTAGGCAGAAACTAAAGCCGCCTCCAATGCCTCGATCACGATTTCCTTCGAAACACCTTTTTCTGCTTCTAGAGTATCCAACGCATTCAGCATTTCTTTACTCATTCTAACTTTCCTCCTAGTTCATATTAACGAATCTATCCTTCAAAGTAAAAAGAAGTTGTACTTTTGTCACATGCTTCAATCTACTAATAGAAAAATAGGTTTGACATCATTTACTTAAAATTCGATTGCATAACGAGCTTTCGCAATATTTTTACGATCAAAGACCATGTCCTTGGTGCGTGTTTTGATTTTTACCGTTAGCGTCAACTCATCTTCAGTTAGCTCTTTCAAAAAGCCTTGATATTGTTTTTCGCCATCGATATTTTGGTACAATGAAACATTAATGTATTGACCCATCGCTTTTTGATAATCCGCCTCTTTTTTCAATGGACGTTCGGCCCCTGGAGAAGACACTTCTAGAAAATATGCTTGCGGAATCGGATCTGGGTCGATCGAATCCAATTTATCACTGAGTTTTTCACTGACAAAGGCACACTCTTCAATATCAATGCCGCCTTCTTTATCAATAAACACTCTTAAAAACCAGCTTTTCCCTTCTTTGACGAATTCCACTTCGACAAGTTCAAAATTTTGCTCGTCTAAGATCGGTGTTACTAAGTCAGTCACTGTTTCGACTACACTGCTCAAACTGTCAGCCTCCTTTAATCCATTAAAAAGAGTGAGCGAAAAATCCGCTCACTCACCATCAATCTATGATTACATTGTTATATTAGCACAAATCTATTGAAAATTCAACCTTATCATTTTCATAATAGGAGTTCCTTTCATTTTTAGGTTGAATTTATCTTTTTCTTTACATATCAAAAAGTGAAAGTTGGTTTTCATCTGGTAAGTCTTTTAGGACACCGTGAGTATCCATATATTCAATCAATGTCTTAGATACCTTTCCTCGAGAAGCTAAATCTTCCTTCGACAAAAAGATTCCGTCTTTTCGTGCTTCAACAATTTGTTTCGCTACGTTCAAACCAAGTCCAGGAACTGCACGGAAAGGAGCGATTAGCGTATCTCCGTCAATGACAAAATCTTGAGCATCTGATTTATATAAATCAATCATTCCAAAATGGAAGTCACGCTCTAGCATTTCATTACACAACTCTAATACCGTTAACTGATTTTTCTCTTTTGTTGAAGCGTCCATTCCCTTATCTGTAATAGCCTTCATAGCTGCTTTCACAGCATCTTTCCCTTTTGCCATTGCTACTAAATCAAAATCATCGGCACGCACCGAAAAATACGCACAGTAATAAAGGATAGGAAAATAAACCTTAAAGTAAGCTACTCGCAACGCCATCAACACATAAGCTGCCGCATGGGCTTTAGGGAACATATACTTAATTTTAGAACAAGAATCAATATACCAATCGGGAACATTGTTTTCTTTCATCGCGGTTAAATAGGTTTCACGTAAGTCATCGTCAATTTTGTTCCATTGCCCTTTACGAACAGTCTCCATAATTTTGAAGGCCATTCCGCTATCCAATCCAGCGTGGATTAAGTAAACCATGATATCATCTCGACAACCAATTACTTCAGCCAAATTGGCTTCTCCACGACTAATCAACTCTTCTGCATTTCCTAACCATACATCAGTACCATGGGATAAACCGGAAATTTGAAGTAACTCAGCAAATGTCGTTGGACCAGTTTCTTCTAACATCCCTCGAACAAAACGTGTACCAAATTCAGGGATTCCTAACGTCCCTGTTTTAGAATATATCTGATCTGGCTCTACGCCTAATACTTGAGGTCCTGCAAAGATTTTCATTACCTCTGGATCATCTGTTGGAATCGTTTTGGGATCGACTCCCGATAATTCTTGCAACATCCGAATCACTGTTGGGTCATCATGACCAAGAATATCGAGCTTTAACACATTATCATGAATTGAATGGAAATCGAAGTGTGTCGTTTTCCACTCAGAGTTTTGATCATCAGCTGGATATTGAATCGGAGTAAAATCATAAACATCCATATAATCAGGGATAACAATGATGCCTCCAGGATGCTGTCCGGTGGTCCGCTTAACTCCCGTCGCACCTTTAGCTAATCGATCCACTTCTGCATTACGAAAATGCAAATTGTGGTCTCGCTCATATCCTTTAACAAATCCATACGCTGTTTTATCAGCGACCGTACCAATCGTCCCTGCTCGATAAACATAATCCTCACCAAATAACACCTTAGTATAATTATGTGCTTCTGCTTGATAATCACCAGAAAAGTTCAAATCAATATCTGGTACCTTGTCTCCATGGAAACCCAAGAAGGTCTCAAACGGAATATCATGACCATCTTTATTCAAACGTGTACCACATTTTGGACAAGCTTTTTCTGGCAAATCAAAACCTGAACCATAAGAGCCATCTTCAAAGAATTCTGAGTACTGACACTCAGGACAATAATAATGTGGTGGCAATGGATTAACCTCAGTGATCCCGGTCATAGTAGCAACAAAACTTGATCCTACCGAACCACGTGAACCAACTAAATAGCCATCAGCATTACTTTTATGCACTAGTTTTTGAGAAATTAGGTAGATTACTGAAAAACCATTTCCGATAATGGAAGTCAATTCTTTTTCTAAACGTTTTTCGATAATATCTGGTAAAGGGTCACCATACAATTCTCGTGCACGATCGTAACTTAATTTTTTGATTTCTTCTTCAGAACCTGGAATTTTCGGCGTGTATAAATCGTCTTTCACTGGAATAATCTCTTCACAGCTATCCACGATTGAATTCGGGCCATCAACAACAATCTCTTTAGCCAACTCAGGTCCTAAGAAGCTAAAAGCCTGCAGCATTTCATCTGTTGTCCGAAAATGTACATCTGGCAAACTATGACGGTTCAATGGATTCGCACCACCCATTGAACTAATCAAAATTTTTCGGTAAATAGCATCTTCTTTATTCAAATAATGAACATCCCCAGTAGCAACCACCGTTTTATTCAAATCTTTTCCGATTTTAATTAAGTTCCGCAAAATGTCCTCTAAATCAGACTCATTCTTCACTAGTTCCTGTTCAATTAGTGGCGCATAGACAGCTTTTGGCATTACTTCAATATAATCATAAAAGGCTGCGCGATTTTTCGCTTCCTCAACACCCTTTTGCATCATCGCTTCAAAGATTTCTCCTTGAGAACAAGCAGAACCTATTAAAAGATTTTCCCGTAGCTTATTCAACTGGGAACGAGGGATTCGAGGAACTCGTTCGAAATATTCTACATTTGACATCGAGATTAGTTTAAATAAATCTTTCAGACCTGCCTGGTTTTTTGCTAAAATCGTAGCGTGAAATGGGCGTGCTCTTTTATATGAGTCTCCTTCACCGACATGATCGTTCAACTGATCATGATAATTCATTTCATGCTTTTCGATTGCTTCCTTAACAAAAATCCATGCTAAGTGTCCTGTCGCTTCTGCATCATAAACCGCCCGGTGATGTTGCTCTAAATTAACACCAAATTTTTTCGTTAAGACACCTAAACCAAACCGCTTAAATTCTGGATACAAGAAACGAGCCAGTTCCAAAGTATCAATCACTGGATTTGGTGTTTCTGGCATTCCGTGACGAACATACGTTGTATTAATGAATCCAATATCGAACGTTGCGTTATGGGCCACCAAAATCGACCCTTCACAGAATGTTTCGAATAATTCCATGACTTCCTTTTCTGGTTTTGAGCCGCGAACCATTTCATCGGTAATTCCAGTTAAATTAATTGTTGTTTCTGACAGTGGATGTCCTGGATCAATGAATTCCTCAAAAGTATCAATCACATTTCCTTTATGCATCTTAACTGCTGCCAACTCAATAATCGTATCATAGACAGCTGATAGCCCTGTTGTTTCCACGTCAAAAACAACATAAGTAGCATCCGTTAACGATTCGTGAGCATCGTTGTAAGCAATCGGAACACCATCAGAAACGACATTTGCTTCAACCCCATAAAGAATTTTTACACCAGCTTTTTTACCGGCCGCATGGGCATCAGGAAACGACTGCGCGCCACCATGATCTGTAATAGCAATCGCTTTATGGCCCCATTTCCCTGCTTGTGCGACTAGTTCGCTAGCACTGTTTATTGCATCCATCGTGCTCATATTAGTATGCAAGTGTAGTTCTGAACGCTTCTCTGTTGCTGTATCTTGACGTTCTGGATGTTTGACTTCTTGAATATCTTGCGCATTCATGACAAGATCACGCATGAAGGTATCCTCTTGGACGCTCCCTCGGACACGAATCCAACTATTATTTGCTATCGCTTCAAAAATGGCCTCATCCTTTTCTCCATTGGAGAATTTCTTCACGACGAAGGAAGATGTATAATCGGTCATTTTCAAAATCAAAATTTTCCGTTTTGATCGCAACTCCCGAACTTCTTTATCGAAAATAAAGCCCTCAATAGTGATTCTGCGTTCTTCTTCAATTATATTTCCCATAGGTGTAATGGATTCATCTGCTGGAATATTTCGTCCCATTTGAATAGGTCCGTCAAAATGAGCAGCATTTTCTTTTTGCTCTTTTTTCTTCGATTCATACTGCGCTAAACTTGCTGCAGCTTGTTCTTGCATTGCTTGGGCTTGCGCTTGCTTGCGAACTTCGAATTCCTGCAATTTTTTATCTGCTTGCGCTTTGTCCACTTCTGGATCAATCCTCAAGTGTGGAAAACCGTATGAAACCAGATTTTCTTCAATAAGAGGAAGATACTGTTGCTTCAGAAATGGAATAACCGTCTCGTTGTCAATCAATAAGACAATACGTTTACCTTGGATTATTGGTAACGGCTTACTTAAGACTTGTTTGACCAAAGGTGTATCACATTCTTGTTCACTCAATGCCAATTGCCAATAATTTTGAAGAAGCTCTTCTTCAAATTGATTCTCTTCTGGGATGATATGTAATTTCACCTTTGCAATAGATTGAAAGGCAAGTTGTAGCTTTTGATGAAACGCATAAAATAATTTTGCCGGTAATATTTTCGGTGTTTGAATAAAAAATTCCCAAACTCGCGATTTCTCATGAACAACAACTTCCTTGATCTCAGATTCTTGAATCATTGGGTGTTGCTGTTCTTTCTCGGCCAATTCAATTTGTCGTAATAAATTTTCGAACATTTCACGATTCTTAGACAAAAAGACATCTCCTTCACTTTTTCAAGTATGTTCCAGTATACCTGTTTTTTTTTATGATTGCATTAGAAAAAGGATCGAAAAAATTTCGATCCTTTCATTTTAAAAGAAGAAACGCTGAATGTCATTCCATGTAACCAATATCATCAAAAGCATGATAAATCCAAATCCAATCATGGTAATCATACCTTCTTTGTCTGGATCAAGTGGTTTTCCACGAACACCCTCAATAAAATTCAGCAATATTTTACCACCATCAAAAGCCGGAATAGGAAGTAAATTAACAATACCCAAATTAACGGATAATAACGCCATTAGGTAGATGACTGTTTTAACTCCTGCACGCGATGCTTCGGCCGACATTTGATACATCATCACCGGTCCACCCAGCTTATCTAAACTAAACCCAGTAAACAGTGACCCTAAGGCCCCGAAAATTCTTTTAACCATATCCCATGATTGAGTTAAACCACCAATCACTTTATCTCCAAAGCCTGTCTTCATGTAAGGTGTTACACCAATTTGTCCTACTTTTTCACCATTACTTTTCACACTCTTTGGTGTCATTTGCATTGTTTTTTCTTTACCATCATGTTCTGCTATGATAGTTAATTCTTTTCCGGGTTTCTTAGTAACTGTATTAGTTAGATCATCCCAAGTGGAAATCTTTTTTCCATCTACTGAAAGAATTGTATCATGATCTTTAAGACCCGCAGCCGCTGCTGGACTACCAGCTTGTACAGTCCCAATTTGATTTGTATCGTAATTTGCTACTCCACCTTGCAGAAATGCTAAAGCAATAAACAATAGAACCGTTAATATAAAATTATTCATCGGACCAGCAAAATTTGTCAAGATTCGCGAACCCAACTTGGCGGATTGAAACTGGACATCACGCGGAGCAATTCGGACTTCTGTTCCGCTCTCTTCAATCACCGTCGCATCATGCTGAACCTTATAAGTCGTCTCTTGACTTTCATCACCATTCACGTATCCTTTGATAACAAGCTCATCCACTAAGTCGGCCGAAATCAACTCCATTGGAATACTATTTGGTAACTGGATTTTCTTACTGGTATTGATTCGATGAACCTCATTTTTAGAAGTTAATTCCACAGACAATGGCATTCCTGGGCTCAGTTCTGTTTCTTCATCTTCTAATCCTGCCATTCGTACATACCCGCCAATCGGCAATAATCGCAAAGTATAAGTAGTTCCATCTTTTCCCATATGAGCAATTAGTTTAGGCCCCATGCCAATCGAAAATTCACGAACCAAAATCCCTGCACGTTTTGCAAAGAAAAAATGTCCAAACTCATGAACGATTACAAGAACCCCAAATACAATTAAAAACGTAATAATCGTACGCATAATTTTCCTACCTTCAATTAGTTTCTTAGAATTAGTTTATCATAGTCTCGAAAGAATATATTCCTTTACCGATCATTTCATAGAAAATTTAAAAAAGTCTCCTATATAAATTCAATCTTTCCTCTGAAGTGTTTCTCTCTCTTATCTCCGAAAAAAAAAAAGAGCTATTGCGCTCTTTTAAAAAACACCTAATAAATGCATCATTGGAAAAACAAACAACATACTATCGAAGCGATCAAGAATGCCACCATGTCCTGGCAAAATTTTTCCTGAATCCTTCACACCATAATGGCGCTTAATTGCTGATTCTACCAAATCCCCAAATTGACCGACAACTGAAAAGATGATTGTGAAAATGACCATCGTCACTAAATTATGTTGAAATACATTAGGTTGAACCAAAATGAAGACAACTGCAACTACTATCGCACTGGCAATACCGCCCAGCGCTCCTTCAATCGTCTTGTTTGGTGAGATGTCTGGCCATAATTTATGCTTTCCGACTTGTCGCCCTACCATATAAGCACCAATATCTGTGGCCCATACAACAAAGAAGGCAAAAAGTAAGATCGCCAATCCATCTGCTCGTGCTGTTACTAAATTTTGAAATCCAACACCAACATATAAACTAGCAACAACAGGAAAACCTGCTTCATCAATAGTGTAGGTGTTCTTGGATACAACCGAGAATCCTAAAATGATCATAACTGTCAAATAGAATAATAGAAAATTACTATTATTTCCGCTTAAAAAAGGCATCCAGCGTTCTGCTGGTAAGACTAAAAATACCGCACCTAGAATAGATAAGACACCTTCAAAACTTAAAATCGCAAGTCCCTTCATACGGAACAACTCATATACACCAATTCCTGCTAATACTGCTGCCGCTAGCTCCACTGCAATTCCACCGACATAAAGAATCGGAATAAAAATCGCTAAAGCAACAACAGCGGTAATAACTCGCTGTCTCATTTTTTATCCTCCTTGTTCAAACCGCCGAAGCGCCGATTTCTTTGTTGGAAAGAAGCAATAGCTGCTTCTAAATGATCACCATCAAAATCTGGCCATAAGGCTTTTGTAAAATAAAGCTCACTATAGGCTAACTGCCAAAGTAAAAAATTGCTAATTCGTTCTTCGCCGCTAGTCCGAACAACTAGCTCAGGATCTCTCAGTTCTTTTGGTAGAAATCCTGTCATCAAGTGATCACCGACAATCTCATCATTGATCGCTTCGATTGAAAGCTCATCCTCTTTAACCTCTTGAGCCATTTGTTTGATGGCAGTAATAATCTCAGCCCGGCTCCCGTAATTTAACGCGAAATTCAAAACAAGTCCATCGTTTTTCGATGTTTGCTCGATTGCACGTTTTACCGCATCTTGCGTATGTGCAGGCAAATACTCCTCATATCCCATAACATGAACTTGCACATTTTCTTCAATCAACTCTGGTACAAAAGTATCAAAAAAATCAACTGGCAGCTGCATTAAAAATTTGACTTCATCCTCTGGACGCTTCCAGTTTTCAGTTGAGAACGCATATAGCGTTAATACTTTTATTCCTAAACGATTTGCATGTTTCGTGATTTTTTTGACTGTCTCCATGCCTTCTTTATGTCCGGCGATTCTTGGTAAACGACGATTTTGCGCCCAACGTCCATTTCCATCCATAATAATCGCAACATGCTTAGGTACAGAACCTTCAGGATCAAAGACGAATTGCGCATCCTCTGGTGTATATTTTTCTTTTTGTGGAAAAAATCGCAATACCATGTTTTCCCCTCCTTTATTTAAGATAACAAATTAAAAATACTTCTAGAAAGTCATCTGCCATTATAACAATAAAATGAGCTTATTCCTACGAAAAATGAATACCTTTAGGCTTTTTCAATGATTTTATCAGTTGAATTGAGGGATAAACACAACAAAAAAACCTAGAGAAATTTCTCCAGGCTTTGATTAACTTAAACCTCTAATAATTCTTTTTCTTTCTCAGAAACAATTGAATCAATGGCCTTGATATTTTCATCGGTTAACGTTTGGATGTCCTTTTCCATGTTACGTAGATCATCTTCTGTCAAATCGCCATTTTTTTGTTGTTTCTTGTAATCGTCCATCGCATCGCGACGAATGTTACGTACAGCAATTTTTGCGCCTTCTGATTCTTTCTTTACTTCTTTTGCCAATTCTTTACGACGTTCTTCAGTTAATTGAGGAATGACCAATCGAATAACGTTTCCGTCATTTGCTGGATTTAATCCAATATCGCTTGCTAAAATTGCTTTTTCTACATCATTAATCATATTTTTATCAAACGGTGTAACCATTAATACACGTGCTTCAGGAATAGTAATTGAAGCCATTTGGTTAACGGGTGTAGGTACTCCATAGTAATCTACCACAATGCGATCAAGTAAACTCGCATTTGCACGACCAGCACGAATTTGCCCTAATTGACGTTGTAGAGCTTCCTGTGCCTTTTTCATTTTGTCTTTTGCTTCGTTCATTACTGCATCTGCCATTTTATTTCCCCCTTACAGTTGTTCCGATGTTTTCACCGAGTACGACACGTTTAATATTTCCTGGTTCATTTAAATTAAAGACAACAAGTGGAATATCATTGTCCATACTTAATGAGCTTGCAGTTGAATCCATGACTTGCAATCCCTTAGCGATTACATCTAAATGAGTCAATTCTTCATACTTCACAGCATTTTCATCAAGTTTTGGATCTGCCGAATAAACACCATCGACATTGTTTTTAGCCATCAAAATCACGTCTGCATTTACTTCTGCTGCTCTCAAAGCCGCCGTTGTATCCGTTGAGAAGTATGGATTTCCCGTTCCACCTGCAAAAATAACGATTCGTCCCTTTTCGAGGTGACGTTCTGCTTTGCGACGAATGTATGGTTCAGCGATTTGACGCATTTCGATTGATGTTTGAACGCGCGTCGGTACATCAATATTTTCTAATGCATCCTGTAAAGCTAACGCATTCATCACCGTTGCCAACATCCCCATATAATCTGCTTGTGCGCGTTCCATGCCCATTTGAGCACCGATTTGTCCACGCCAAATATTTCCACCGCCAACAATTATCGCCATTTCGATTCCTAAATCATGGACTTCTTTAATTTCTTCCACGATCTCTGAGATCACAGGTGGATTAATACCGAATTTTTCGTCGCCAGCTAGGGCTTCTCCACTGAGTTTCAATACTACACGTTTATACTTTGGTTCATTCATCTCAATACCTCCACTGTCACTCTATTGATATTTTAGCATACTCTGTCTTTGAAGCGAGCCAAATTTGAATTTGCTTAAAAAAAGGGAGCGCACATCTCACGTGCGTTCCCGACTGTTAAAAAACAGAACTATTTTTTAATTTGGCTCATAACTTCTTCAACAAAGTTATCTTCACGTTTTTCGATACCTTCGCCTACTTCGAAACGAACGAAGCTTGCAACTGTAGCGCCTTTAGAAGATACATACTTCTCAACAGTCATATCAGGATCTTTAACGAATGGTTGATCCACCAAAGCGATTTCTGCTTTAAATTTATTTAAACGACCAATCACCATTTTTTCAACAATATTAGCTGGTTTGCCTTCGTTTAATGCTTGTTCAGTTAGAACTGCTTTTTCATGCTCTAATTCTGATTCAGGAATTTGACTTTCGTTAACATAACGAGGATTGATTGCCGCAACGTGCATTGCAACATCTTTAGCAACTGATTCGTCAGTAGTACCGTTCAACAGAGCTAAAACAGCAATACGTCCGCCCATGTGAAGGTATCCGCCAAATGCTGCATTGTCTTCTTTTTCAACAACTTCAAAACGACGGAAGTTGATTCTTTCACCAATAACTTGTGTAGCTTCAATTAATGCCGCTTCTAAAGTTTCACCTTTAGCGTTCGTTAATTTCATCGCGGCTTCCATATCAGCTGGTTTATGTTCAGCAACTAAGGCCGCAATTTCTTTCACCAAGTCTTGGAACATTTCATTTTTAGAAACGAAGTCTGTTTCTGAGTTTACTTCTACAATTGCAGCAGTATTTCCATGGATTGCAACTGAAGCTAAACCTTCAGCGGCAATACGATCATTTTTCTTAGCTGCTTTAGCCATACCTTTTTCGCGTAAAAGATCAACCGCTTTTTCAATGTCGCCTTCTACTTCTACTAATGCACGTTTCGCATCCATCATTCCTACGCCAGTCATGTCGCGTAGTTCTTTTACCATTTTAGCTGTTACGTCTGCCATTTTAAGGGCCTCCTTAGTTTTTCTAAAAAAGCTGCTTCAAAGGAAAATATTTACTTTGAAGCAGCATATGCTACTAAATTATTCAGCTGATTCAGTAGAAGCATTGTCGCCTTCTACTACATCAACAATTTCTTCAATTGAAGTTGCTTGTCCGCCATCTTCAGCTACGAAGTCTTCTTCAGCTACTTGATCTTCCCCTTGGTTTCCTTCGATAAACGCATCAGCCATTTTTGCAGTAATTAACTTCACGGCACGAATAGCATCATCATTTGAAGGGATAACTACGTCGATTTCATCTGGATCGCAGTTTGTGTCTACCATAGCCACGATAGGAATGTTTAATTTTTGAGCTTCTTGAACAGCGATACGTTCTTTACGTGGATCAACGATATACATTACATCTGGAATGCGAGGCATATCAGCGATTCCGCCTAAGAATTTTTCTAAGCGTTCACGTTCTTTATTCAAACCAACTACTTCTTTTTTAGGTAATACTTCGAAAGTACCATCTTGTTCCATAGCATTGATTTGTTTCAAACGAGCGATACGTTTTTGGATTGTATCCCAGTTAGTCAAAGTTCCACCTAACCAACGATGGTTTACGTAGTATTGACCAGCACGTACTGCTTCTTCTTTGATTGCTTCTTGAGCTTGTTTTTTAGTTCCTACGAACAATGCAACGCCGCCATCTTCAGCAACATCTTTCATATAATCGTAAGCTGCATCTACTAATTTGACTGTTTTTTGCAAGTCAATGATGTAGATTCCATTTCTTTCTGTGAAGATATATTTCTTCATTTTTGGGTTCCAGCGACGAGTTTGATGACCAAAATGTACGCCGGCTTCTAGTAATTGTTTCATAGACAATACTGACATTTGTGTTTCCTCCAATTGGTTTTTTGTTTTCCTCTTCTGCTCTCTTCTTTATAAGGAACTGACAAGCAGCACCGCCTTATAAATCAAGCCAGAATGTGGATTTTTTATGTATAGTCGCCTACACACAATTAGTAATTATACAAGAGTTTTTTTAATAAATCAATCTTTTTTATTTCACTTTTTGATACATTAATATTTATATAGAGTACTGGTTAAAAAAACTTTTTCTGCTATACTAAATGCATAATTATGATTTTAACTTTTTACACTACTCAAACGTGATTTGAACAAAGAAGTCGTCATTTATAGTTATATATTATGTAACCAATCTGATCAATTCTTTATACGTATGAGATATGTTTGGTTCAGCACATAAGAATAAGGAGTTTTTTTATGCGAAAAAAAGATCGACACGAATTAATCAAGAAGCTTATCTTGGAAAACCCAATTAGAAATCAAGGAGAATTAATGGAGTACTTATTAGAGTACCAAGTCTCTGCTACTCAAGCAACGATTTCGAGAGATATTCGAGATTTAAAAATTATAAAAACGATTGATGAGTCCGGCAATCCGCGTTTTGAATTGTTTCAAGAGCGTAAAACGCCTACAGAGGATGATGACATCAAACGATTAATCCGTATGTCAAACGATGTGATAGTCAAAGTTGATACCGTTCAATTTATGACGATCGTCAATACTTTACCTGACAATGCACATTTATTAGCTTCCGTTCTAGATGATCTATCGAGTGAACTAATCGTAGCAACAATGGCAAGCTTTGATACGATTATTATTATTTCAAGAACACCTGACGACGCTCAAAAAGTCACTACGTTTTTACAGGATCCAACACAAAGTTCAATTTTTAAATAAAAAAATTCCGACCTTCAAAAGTTAGATTTTCACCTTAACTTTGAAGGTCGGTTCAAAATTTCTCCGTTTTTTACATTTTATTTGGTGCATGAACACCCAATAAACGTAAATCTTCTTTCAATATTACGGTTACTGCGTAAACTAATGCTAACCGAGCATCTTTTTGATCATCATCCACTAAAATTTTTGTATGTGCATAATACTTGTTAAATGCTTGCGCCAATTTAATCGCATGCTTAGCAATTACAGATGGCTCATATTGATTTGCCGCTTGCATTACTACTTCAGGATAATTTTGCAGTAATTTGATGATTTCCCAGCTATCCGCATCGTTTAACGCATATACTTCTTCAGAGTCAACATTATATCCCGCTTTCTCCAAAACAGTCATTGCTCGCGCGTGAGTGTATTGAACATAAGGGCCGGTTTCGCCTTCAAATCGAACAACTTCCTCTAAATTGAAATCAAAATTGTTCAAACGATCATTTTTTAAATCATGGAAGACTACTGCACCAACACCTACTTGGTGTGCAACTTCTTCTTTATTTGGTAAATCAGGATTTTTTTCCTGAATCTGCGAAAGTGCTGAGTCTTTTGCTTCATTTAGGACTTCTTCTAAGAGAACAATTTTCCCTTTACGTGTAGACAATTTTTTCCTGTCTTTTGTGATTAATCCAAATGGAATGTGAATCATCTCTTCTGACCAATCGAAGTCCATTTCTTTCAAGACAGCTTTCAATTGTTTAAAATGTCCGCTTTGTTCATTTCCTACAACATACAGTGATTTAACAAAATTATATTCACGTTTTCTGTAAAGTGCTGCGGCTAAATCACGTGTGATATACAAGGTTGCCCCATCAGATTTTTTAATTAATGCAGGATTTAAGTCATACTTTTCAAGGTCGACAATTTCTGCCCCTTCATTCGTTTGCAATAAATGTTTTTCCTCTAACATTGTTACGACTTCATCCATTTTGTCATTATAGAATGCTTCTCCATTATAAGAGTCAAAATTTACTTCCAGCATGCCATAAATTTTATTAAACTCTTTTAGGGACTCACTACGGAACCATCTCCATAATTCTAAGGCTTCATCGTCATTCTCTTCTAATTTTTTAAACCACGCGCGGGCCTCATCGTTAAGTTCAGGCTCTTCTTCGGCTTTTTCATGAAACTCCACATACAAACGTAAAAGTTCATTGATTGGTTCTGCTTTAACTTTCTCTTCTGAACCCCATTTTTTATAAGCCACGATTAATTTACCAAATTGAGTACCCCAGTCGCCTAAGTGGTTAATTTTTATTGGATTATAGCCAATCTTACTTAAAATCAAACTGATAGAATTACCAATGACTGTTGAACGTAGATGTCCCATTGAGATAGGTTTTGCAATATTTGGAGAAGACATATCAATTGTTACATTGCCCTCGTTACCAATATTGCTATCACCGAAATGATTTTTCTCTTTAGCGATTTGTTTTAAAACCATACTCGAAATGATTTCTTTCTTCATGAAAAAGTTCAAGTAAGGACCCACCACTTCGATCTTCTCAAATGCTTCTGGATTGATTTGTTCCGCTAGCTCACCCGCAATTTGTTGTGGTGCTTTACGAAAGACTTTTGCTAAAGCGAATGTCGGAAAAGCAACATCCCCATGATCAACTGATTTGGGATTTTCTAGCAGACGTTCCACTTCTGGTAGCGTCAGATTTTCCTTAACCACTTCAAATACAGCTTGTGCGACGATTTCTTTATTATTCATCCAAATTCCTCCCTTATAATACAAAAAAGTCCCTGATGTATAAATACATCAGAGACGAGAATTCCCGCGGTACCACTCTTATTGTCATAAACGACCAACTTAGGCTATAACGGTAGCTGCCGTTTCATCTCAAAAGTGCGCCATCTATTTTTGTTTATTCGGCTCTCACCTGCCCGAACTCGCTGCAAAACAGACTATAGACTTCTCTTTTTCATCGATGAATGATTTATCTGGCATTTATAGTAACAGAAAAATTACCATCTGACTAGTCAAGAAATATATTTTTTATACTTTAGGGATAAATAGGTTGCCTAGTGTCGCAGCCATTACAGCTTTAATGGTATGCATGCGATTTTCAGCTTGTTGAAACTGCAAAGCCCTCTCACTGCGAAAGACTTCGTCAGTCACTTCCATTTCAACTAACCCGTACTTCTCTTTAATTTCTTCTGCAACTTCTGTTTCAAGATCATGAAAGGCTGGTAAGCAATGTAAGAAAATCGTTTCCGCCTTTTTCGTTTTTAACATCAACTCTTGATTGACTTGATAGGGCAATAATAAATCTATCCGTTCTTTGAAAGCTGACTCCTCACCCATGGACACCCAAACATCGGTATAGATAATATCCGTCTGAGCCACGCCTTGATCAATATCATCAGTGATAAAAACTTTAGACTGTGAAGCTTCCGCATATTTTTCAGCCATGACAATTAAGTCTGATTCAGGAAATAGGCTTTTAGGTGTTACGATTGAAATATTAACACCTAAAATAGCACTGGTAATCAATAAAGAATTCGCTACATTATTTCGACCATCACCAACATAAGCTAAGGTCAAGCCTTCTAGTTTTCCAAAATGCTCCTTAATAGTCAAAAAATCCGCCAACATTTGAGTAGGATGCCATTTATCCGTCAAACCATTCCAAACAGGTACACCGGAGTACTTTGACAAGTCCTCGACAGCCCTTTGAGAAAATCCGCGATACTCGATCCCATCGAACATACTTCCTAGAACTTTTGCCGTATCTTCTACCGATTCTTTTTTCCCTAATTGGATATCATTTTTTCCTAAATATTCTGGATGAGCGCCTAAATCAATCGTTGCAGTAGTAAACGCAGCGCGAGTGCGAGTAGAAGTTTTTTCAAAGAGTAACGCGATATTTTTCCCCGCTAAATATTTATGCGGAATGTTTTTTTGTTTTAATGCTTTCAGATGCGCAGCAAAATCAATTAGATAAAGCAACTCCTCTTTAGTAAAATCAATTTCTTTTAAAAAACTCTTTTCTTGAAAAATATTAGTCATGATAACCCCTCCATTTTTTGAATATTAATTCTATGCCAGAGATAATAATTCATTTTTATTCATGATAACTGAATAAAATGAAAGTATCAACCGTTATTTGTATTCATTTACAAAAATTGTCTTTACGCTTGCCGTAGTTTTTTCTTTGCATGCTTAATCTGTTTTTAAAACGGGATTTAACACACAACCTCTTTATAGAAAAAATATACTATTTAAAAGGAAAAGCAGCCAATATTTGGCTGCTTAAGTATTACTTATTCTTTCTTGAATCATAAATATACTAAAATATTTAATATCTTAAAATTTTTTCCTGTCGATTCTTTAGAGTAACATTTTTTAGTAGTCATTCCTCTAACCAGTAATTCCATACATTTTAAAAATAGGTATCTGCTACAAATTTTTTTCATCTGTTTCAGCGTCTATTATTATTTTGAAATTTTATCCTCCGTTTCTTTCTCCACCTTTTTATCGTAAGAAGTTAGATATGCTGAAAAGCTAAACTCGGATTGGCATTCAAACTCATATCTGCAAAATGCTTCTTTTGCAATTCAACATGAGCAGCAGCCCCAATCATCGCCGCATTATCCCCACATAAACGTAAAGGCGGAACGATCAAACTAACTTCAGGCAGTTCTGCTTCAATCATTGCTGTCATCTTTTCTCGCAATCCTCGATTAGCTGCTACTCCCCCAGCAACAATTAATTGCTTAACTGGATAAGTTTTACAAGCTTTGATTGTCTTCGTAACTAGTACATCAACAACGCTTGCTTGAAAACTTGCAGCTAAATTTATTTTATTTAATTGTTCTCCCCGTTGTTCAGCATTATGAGTCAAATTAATAAACGCACTTTTCAAACCACTAAAACTAAAATCAAAATTATCTTCCTTAATCATCGCGCGTGGAAAGTCATAGGTATCTTCACCTTGATGAGCAAGTTCGTCAATTTCTTTTCCACTAGGGTAACTTAAGCCTAGAACGCGTCCAACTTTATCATAAGCTTCACCGGCAGCGTCATCTCTTGTTTCACCAATAATTTCAAAAGAACCATCTTCAACCATATAGACTAATTCTGTATGTCCACCACTAACTAGTAAGGCCATTAAAGGAAATTCTAAAGGTTTAACTAAACGTGCAGCATAAATATGTCCTGCCATATGATTGATTGGCAACAAAGGTAACTCATTTGCCCAAGCAAAAGCCTTTGCTGCACTTAAGCCAATTAATAGTGCGCCAACAAGTCCTGGACCATAAGTTACCGCGACAGCACTTAATTCTTTAGAAGTCACATTTGCTTCCTCCAATGCTTCTTCAATGCACAATGTGATTTGTTCAACATGGTGACGGCTGGCAACTTCAGGAACAACTCCACCAAATCGTTTGTGACTTTTTATTTGCGAAGCAACAATATTAGATAGGATTCTTTCACCGTTCTCAATCACTGCAACACTTGTTTCGTCACAGCTACTTTCAATTGCTAAAATAAGTTCTGATTCATTCATCTATATTTCCTACTTTCAAAGACATCAGTACAGCATCTTCTTGAGGGTGCTGATAGTAATTTTTTCGCGTAGCCATTTCTTGGAAACCAAAATTTTCATAAAAAAGACGCGCCTCCTGATTCGAAACACGTACTTCCAAAAAAATACTTACTATTCTCTGTGACTTAGCATGCTTAATCAATCGCTTCAATAGTCTTTTTCCATGACCTTGTCCTTTTGATTGTACTGCAATATTTGTGATTTCAATTTCATCACAGACTTGATGAAATCCCAAAAAAGCAATAATCTCTGTACCTTCAGTGAAGTAATGACTATGGGCTTGTTTTATGTCACTAGCAAATTGTTCAGCTGTCCAAGGAGAGCCATGTGCATAAGCAGTTTGACTTATTTCCCAAAATTTTGTAGATAGCTGCTCCAATTAATTCACTTCCAAACGTTTAATCATGTCCAGCGCGTCTTCATTATTTTCAGTATAATAATTTTTACGAATATTCCGTGCTGAGAATCCCAGCCTTCGGTACAACCGCTGCGCATCTGTATTACTAAGTCGAACCTCCAAAGAGAGAGTTTCACAATCGTTCATTATAGCGAATTTTTCTACTTCGTCAATCAATAGCTTACCCATCCCACGATTTTGAAAAGTCGTTCCGACTGCAATATTCGTAATATGTGTATCGTTTCCTATCAAACGACTCCCAATAAATCCAGCAATTTCCTCTTTTTTAGTTACGATACAAATATACAAATGAGGAATCGGCGAATGAATCTCAGAAAGAAAGGCACTTTTTGTCCATGGAGTCTCGCCAAAATAGACATCACGTTCAAGCGCAATCAGTTCTTTAATATCTTGATCTGCTATTTTTCTTAGTAGATACTCTTCATCCTTTAGTTTTACATATTTCGCATTGAAGGGATATTGTTTCCCATATAAAATGGTCTTTACTAAACCACTAAATTTTTTCAACATAGTTCTCGTCCTCTGGTTGGTGTGTCTCCAGCCACTTTTCTTCTGCCTCCACCCGTTTTAAATACGCGGGTACTAACCCATGGACATTTTCAACTGGCTGCGCTAAGAAACCTAATTTACCTAGGATTATTCCATTAGGTAGATTTACTTCATCTTCTTCTGATACGTCTGCGTTTGTTAAAATTGATTCTATTTGATCTTTAAACTTACTAGTCTCTCCGATAAATAATGCTGGTTCTTTGATTTTATTCAATAAATCAGCTAGTGGTATGTGCTGATCAGCTATTACATTCACAAGCTGTTTGTTTTCCCAACGATAAACACCCGCATATACATTGTTACGCCGTGCATCCATCAATGGAACAATCAACTTATTTATACGAGTATTTCCTGCAATAACAGCCAAACTAGAAACCGTTGCTAACTCAATTTTCAATGTTTCTGCTAACGTCTTTGCGGTCGTTACTGCAATCCGAATACCTGTATACGAGCCTGGGCCCTTCGCAACGACGATTCGATCCAGATCAGTAGGCTTCAAACCAGCTGCCTCCATCACAGTTTCAATTGCTGGCATTAAAGTTAAACTATGATTCATTTTTCGGTTCAACTGAAAATGAGCCAAAACTTTATTTTCCTCTAAAACAGCCACTGCTAAAGTTTGATTGGATGTATCTATCGCTAATAATTTCATAAAACGTCATTTCCTCGCATTTAAGATAGCCATATTTTAACACAAACTATATTTCCTTCCTACTAACTGTTTAAACTTTCTGATTTTCTAAAATTTTTACAGAAAAAAAGCAGCGAAATTCGCTGCTTAAAACTTTTTGGTGGATTCTCGTTGAACCAACTTAGTTGCCAACATAATTTTCCTTGGTACTGGAGAGAACTCTTTTGCCAAATCTAAAATCGTTGATACCGCTAATTCCCCCATCCACTCAGTTTCTACCTTGATCGTTGATAATGCGGGTGATACATATTTAGCTACACTAACATCATTAAACCCAATCACTTCTATATCTTCTGGAATTCGCAAACCAGCCGTTTGAATTGCTTGCATCGCTCCCACGGCTAAAGCATCACTTGACGCGAACAAAGCACTTGGTCGATCATTCATTTTCGTCAAAAAATTTTCCATTGCAATTTTTCCGGCTTCCATAGAAAAAGCTGACGATAAAGCAAACTCTGGTCGATAGAGATTGATTTGCTCCATCTTTAGTTTGAATGCAACTAACCGTGGATCTTCTATCGGCTGAAGATTATGCTTCGTTTTTTCTTCCCCTGAAAGGATTCCAATTTTTTTATGCCCATGCTGGATAAAATAATCAATTACAAGATTCATACTTTGATCAAAATCGACTACTAAAGAATTTAATCCCATACTCATCCCATCAAAATCGACAAAAAGCAGGTTCTCATCAATTTTCTTTAACCGACGAATCTGTTCAGCATCAAACTTACCTAAAGCAATTGTTCCATTCACTTGGTTGTCTGACAATTCATCTAAACCTTCACGACGAATTTGGATATTTAACTCTTCCGCCTTTTTTTCTATCCCCAGACGAATCGACAAATAATATAAATCTGCTAATTCTTCTGCATCATCGTACCATTGAACAAGCCGAATCACAGCTTTACCAATTTTATTGGTTCGTTTATGTTTAGTATAATTTAGTTCCTCTGCCACTTCAAAAATGCGCTGTTTCGTCTCATGAGCAACAGATAATTCTTGATCGTAATTCAATACACGAGAAACGGTGGCAGGAGAAACACCTGCTAATTTAGCAATATCGCGAATAGTTGCCATCGCTGCCCCTTTCTACAACGTTTTGATAAAACGCATAAAACCTTCTTGTCCTTCAACATCACGCTTAAATACTCCCGCATCTTCCAAAACACGAGCAAAAACAGCCCCTACTGCTTTTTGTACGACCTGTGTTACATTCTCACGGGTAATTTGATTGTCCGCTTTTAATTGATCCGCCCATACAATATGATAATCAGCTATATTATTCTCTTTTTCTAATAGATAATTTTCAACTTCATTAAGCTCTGTTTGTAAGCGTGGCGGTAAAACAGCCAACCCCATTACCTCGATTAAGCCAATATTTTCTTTTTTGATATGTTGTACATCTGGATGTGGATGAAAAATTCCATCGGGAAACTCTTCCGAAACATTGTTGTCTCGTAAAACAAGATCTATCTCAAAAAGATTTTCCTTGCGACGAGCAATAGGAGTAATCGTATGATGTGGGATGCCATCTTCTGTGTGAGCAACAATTTGTAACGATTCGTCTGAATAGGACTGCCATTTTTCCAAAATCATAGTTGACGCTTCAATCAAATCGTTTTGATTTTCCCCTTGTAAGCGAATCACAGATAGAGGCCATTTTACAATTCCCGCCTTAATATTTGAAAAGTCATTTAATTGAAAAGTTCTTTCTACTTCAGCAGTCGCCATCGGAAATGTATGTCGACCGCCTTGATAGTGGTCGTGAGATAGAATAGAACCACCAACTATTGGCAGATCTGCGTTGGATCCAACAAAATAATGCGGTAGAACTTCCGTAATTTTTAATAACCTTTGAAAAGTCGCTTTTGTGATTTTCATCGGGCGGTGCTCTTCAGATAGAATTATGCAATGCTCGTCATAATAGGCATAAGGCGAATACTGAAAACCCCAGCTTTCCCCATCAAGATTCATTCGAATAATTCGATGATTCGCTCGTGCTGGATAATTTAATCGTCCTTTATAGCCTTCATTTTCCATGCATAACATACACTCAGGATAATCTACCTTCACCGCTTGACGTTCTTCTGCAATTTGTTTTGGATCTTTCTCAGGTTTAGAAAGGTTGATTGTAATCTCTAATTCCCCATATTCAGTTTCTGCAGGAAAGATAATATTTTGGGCAATTTCTCGTGTTTTAATATAATCGTTTTCTTTACTTAACTTATAGAAATAATCTGTTGCCTGAATAGGATCTTTGGAATAGTACTGAGCAAAATAAGCATTAACTACAGATGGTGGAGGTGTCATTAGATCCATCAGCTGAGCCTCTAAAATTTCCTTTTCAGCTTGCAGACTTGTAATTACTTTATTTTTTTCCGCCTGAATCAAAAGCTGATCAACTAACTCTACGGCACTGTTTGAAACTCTACGAATCTCAGCTTTCTCTAATGAATCTTCACCAATCATTGCAATAACACGATTTTCTAAATACAAACGATCCATTTCCATCCAGCCACCTGATTGGATAGCTAACGTAATGAAATCTCTGGCGATTTGACTGATCGACACTTTTTTTCCTCCTACTCCTCATATCCATGTGGATGGCCAACATGCCAGTTCCACGCAGTTTCTATAATTGCTTTTATATCTGTGTATTCTGGTTTCCAACCTAAAGTCTCTTTCACTTTTTCACTAGAAGCTACTAAACGACTTGGGTCCCCAGCACGACGCGGTCCAATTTCTGCCGAAATTTCCTTGCCTGTAACTTCACGCGCTGCATCCAGCATTTCTTTCACTGAATAGCCATTATTTGAGCCCAGATTAAAGAAGTTGCTCGGATTCCCGGCTTTCAAATATTCTAATGCCAGAATATGTGCAGCCGCCAGATCTTCAACTTGAACATAGTCACGAATACAAGTGCCATCTGGAGTATCATAATCATCACCGAAAATTGTCAAATGATCTCTTTGTCCTAATGCTACCTGTAAAATAATTGGTACTAAATGTGTCTCAGGATCGTGATCCTCTCCGATACTTGCGTCAGCCTTCGCACCAGCAACATTGAAATAGCGTAAAGCTACATAGCGCATGCCATAAGCATTATCACACCATCTCATCATTTTCTCCATCATTAATTTACTTTCGCCATAGGGGTTAGTAGGATTGGTAGCCACTTCTTCTGTGATAGGTGAAACACCTGGTTCGCCATAAGTTGCTGCAGTTGAAGAAAAGACAATATTTTTAACACCAAATTCCTCCATAACTTCTAATAGGCTTTCCATACCGACTACATTGTTATTGAAATATTTTAACGGTTTTTCCACCGATTCACCAACTAACGAACTAGCCGCAAAATGAACGACACCTTCAATTGACTCTTTCGTAAAGACATCCTTCATAAATGCTTTGTCACGACAATCCCCTTCATAAAATCTTGCATCTGGATGAACTGCTTTACGATGACCCGTCAACAAATTATCCACAACTACAACATCATATTTTTGAGTAATTAATTTGTCGACTGTATGAGACCCAATATAGCCTGCTCCACCTAATACTAAAATTGCCATTTAATCTACTCCTGTCTCTTCAATTTATTTAGTAAACAAAGTATAGTTTGTTTACTAAATAAAATCAACCCTCATTTCCATTCATTAAACTTTTAATTTTTAGAGTTTTGCTTCATAATAAGGGTATAAGAAGAAGTTAAATGATATACAGTTCGTATTTTTCGATGAGAAATATGTTTCTTATAGTTTAGAAAGGAGTGATGACAGATGCGTAAATTTGCTTCAGGATTCGTTACTGGTACTTTAGCTGCAGCTGCAGTAGTTGCTAGCGTAGTGATGGGTGTTAAAAAGAAGGTTATCGATCCAATCGAGGAAAAAGAATCAAAAATTGATGAAAATCGTAAAAAAGCTCGTAGAAAAAGAATTGCTCGATAAAAAAGAAAGCCAAGTCGGCTTTCTTTTTTATTTATAAATTGTAGTGACGATCCTATTTGCCAAATCGAAGACGCGATCCTCACTTTTAGGTCGAGGAGAAGCAGCATTTAACCAATCTAGTCCTTCTAGTGGGATTCCGTAACAATAAACATGGGGTAACACCTTATCGTTTTGATCTATCACTTGATGTGTTTCGCGAACAACTTTGATAGCACCCGTAAAATGTTTCTTCCCCTCGAACGGTACATTATGAGAAGATAAATACCCCTTTTCTCGCATTCGGATTAGTAGAGAATTTTTTGTTCTTTTTAAACTTGTAGCTGGAAGACGTGCTTCGATGAAATTTTTTGTTTTAAAAAAACGTGCAGGAGCCCTCTTACTATAGGCTAAAAATTCTCCACCCTCTCTTTCAACTACCATTTCTGGTGCTAAAATTTTAACGATTCCTGCTTCTATCAAAGCCAATAATTGTTTTTGCCGAATGACTGGTGCACCAATGGTTAAAAAACTATAATTCCGATTGAATGTCGCAAAGAAATCATCAAAATACTCTTTCGGTGTAAATTTTTCGTGGTCCAACATGTAGTTAAATGGCGCCTGAAGCTCTTTATATGTATCAACTGCAGCAGCAATTGGCCCAGTTTGATTTCCTAACTCTGCCTCAGTGATATCTTTTTTTAAATATTCTAGAATAAAATTAGGAAATGCTTGTGGAGAAACTCCCTTCGCTGGATTTAGAAGAACGGACCAATCTAAACGAGACTCGATCGGTATCTGATATTTTTTTAAAACAGATTCTCTATCATCTGAACGATAGTCAGACAGAAAAGCTTCTAAATCCATTTCTGTACTGGACAATTTTTTTTGATAAAATATTAGTTCTGCTTCTTTTTTAAGTAAATCAAATAATTCATCAGCACTACCATTAAATTGTGTCATGAACTTTTCCGTTAAAATTTGCGGTTGTGCATCCTCTCCAAGTTTTTTTTGATTGTTCGGACGCGCATGATAAGGTAATCCTCTACCTGACCCAGCAATCAAAAGTTGCTCTTTACCAGATGGGCGATATCCCAAACAACCATCCTCGCCTTCGAAAAACTTTCCGCCCCATCTATCTACAAATAATGCAATATAATCAAAAAAGCTTAACCCTAGTCCGCGAAGTATTACTGGCTCTCCTTCAATCAGATAACCTAACTGCGTATCGGAAGGATTTCCTGGACTTTGATAGAAAAGTCCATGCTTGTTTGCATGATTTTGATTTTCTTCTTCAGACTGATTCAATTCATTTTGAGAATGTCCCGTTGCTAAAATCACATCATCTACCTGATAAATCTCCGAAGCTTGAAGAATGATTTGATTCTCCTCTATAATCAAATCAACGACTCGCTCTTTAACCATTTTAACCATCACATTTTCAGGTAACGTTTTTAAAAGTTCGTCAAAAAACCACTTTTGGTAAACGCCATAATAACGTCGTTGACAATAGTCATTTTCCTTTAAATTTGTCTCCGAAAAAAAAGTTTCACCAAACGCTAAAGAAGACAGATAACTTGGTGCCTCTTTTTGGCTCCATTCTGCTAGATTTGGGCCTTCATCCTCAGAATAGAGGGTCACATGCTGCATAACCGTATTCATAATAACTTGATCCGTTTGGTTCTCACGCCAAATGTTCCCACCTGGTCCATCAGGATCGAACAACAAAAGTTCTATTTTTTCTGACTCAGGTGCTTGCTTAATTAATCGGCCCAATGCAATTAACCCATAAGGTCCCGCTCCAACAATCGCGATTTTTTTCATATTCATTCCTCATTTTTGATAGATTCGTCTCTTTAAGAGTAGAGAATAATCGTTGAATAATCAATAAAAAAAAGTTTCTGATGATTTTTTCACCAGAAACTTTAAAAACTATTTTAGCACCCAACGCTCAAATGCTTCCTTAACGCCATCCTCTAAATTTGTTGCTACAGTATAATCAGCAGCTGCTTTGACTGTCTCACTAGCATTTCCCATAGCTATGCCAGTTCCAGCAAACTCAATCATTGATAAGTCATTTTCTGCGTCCCCAATTGCCATTACTTCAGCTTTTTTTACTCCTAGATGTTCACTCAATTCTTTTAAAGCCAATCCTTTACTGGCATTGGAATTTAATACTTCAAGGAAATAAGGGGTACTGCGAACGATTGTATATTTCTCAAAGTACTCCGCCGGGATTTTTTTGAAGGCGCCACTCAAGATTTCAGGATCATCAATCATCATCATTTTAACAGCCAACACATTTTCCGCAATTTCCTCCGGTGTGCGATAATGTAGCGGCATATTTACCAAGTGGGATTCCAGAACCGTATATTGGCTGATATCACGGTTGGCTGTGTACATTGCTTTTTTATCAGCGATGTGCAGATGAACATTTAGCGAACGTGCCAGATAATCAATTTCTAGGTAATCTGCTCTCGTCAGACTACGCTCAGCTACAACATCCCAAGTTTTTGTATTTAAAACTAAGGCGCCATTATAAGTAATGATGTAATCATCCTCATTATCTAATCCTAATACCTCTAACTGTGATTTTGTTCCTGATAACGGTCGTCCAGTAGAAAGAACGACATATACTCCAGCCCTGCGAGCTTTCTTAATACAGTCAACGACCGGCTGATTGATTTCATGATGATCGTTCAGTAATGTTCCATCTAAATCTATGGCAACTAACTTTATACTCATACAATTCTCCTAATTCTTATTTATCTTATACAAAAATGTTTTCAACTTCTATGATAGTCGTAATTTAAAAGCACGTCAATTTACTAAATTAATGATTGAAAAAATAAAAACAGCCAGACTCTAATCCGGCCGTTACTAGTTAATCAATCTTTTTCTGTTTCACTTTTCCAGTCCATTCTTGCATACCGCCTTTAAGAATGTACAAGTCCTTATAGCCTTTTTTTCGTAACATGTTCGCTGCACGAGCACTAACGGCCTTATTATGATCATAAAGATAAATTGGTTGGTCTTTTCGTAAAGAACTATAAGTTTCTTTCAACATACTGAATGGAAAGCTGCGTGCTCCTAAAATATGCTTTGCGTTAAACTCATCTCGTTCACGTACATCGACAACTTGAGCTTTACGCATCCCCGCTTGAAATTCTTCTTGAGTGATAATTTTCGCAGAACGTCTCATCATGATCCGCACAACTAACTCATAAAGTCCAAATAGTACAAGGACCGAAATAAGTACGATATTAATTTTCCACCAAATTGACATGCCTTAATTCCTCTCTTACTTTTAATCTATTTTGCTAATGAAGCCGCGCCAATTACACCCGCTTCATTTCCTAATTCTGCTAGTTTGATCTTTGTGCTTTCACGTACTTGTGGGAAAGTAAATTGTTTGAAATAGTTTTCGACACGACTACGCAAGAATTCTCCTGCTGCCGAAACGCCACCACCGATTACGATTGTTGAAGGATTCAACGTATTACCAAGATTGCCGCAAGCTAATCCCAAATAGAAAGTCACTTTATCAACAACCATTAAAGCTAAATCATCGCCTTCAGCTTCAGCTAATTCAAAAACATCCTTACTTGTGATGTCTTCACCATTATCTAGACGAGCTTTTAGTTTCGAGCCGCCAGCGTATTCTTCCGCTAGTTTACGAGCGACACGAACAACTCCGGTTGCACTCGCGATAGTTTCTAGGCAGCCTCGTTTGCCACAGGTACACTCAAAACCGTTTGGATCAACTGTTATATGCCCAACCTCACCCGCACATCCGGCAATCCCGTGAAGTAATTGACCATTCATTACGATTCCGCCACCAACACCAGTGCCAAGAGTTATAAACACGACATCTTGTTCGTTGTCTCCTGCACCCTTCCAACGTTCACCCAAAGCGGCAACATTAGCATCGTTATCGATACTGAACTTAATTTTCGTTCCTTTTTCTATTTCACTTTTAACTTGTTGCAAGGTAGTCCAATTTAAATTGTAGGCGCCAATGACTGTTCCTGCTTCGATATCGACACTACCAGGCGTTCCCATACCAATTCCCATGAATTGTTCTGGCTTCATATCATATAAAGCTAGATGATGGTTGATTGATTCAATGATGTCTGGAACAATATGAGAACCATCATCTAAAATATTCGTCTCAATACTCCATTTTTGCTGAATTTCACCTGCTTCAGTCAAAATTGCAAATTTCACAGTTGTTCCACCTAAGTCAATACCTAATAATTTTTTATCCACTTTAGTCACCTTCTCGACTTTCTTCAATGTGATGTTCTCGTTTTAATATGCCCCAGCCTTGCAAATAAGTATCACGATCAATAACACGACTCTCGTACAAATTCTTTAATTCAATCTGCATTAATTCAATATCGTATATTCGTTTGCCAACATAAACATAGATACCAAATTGCTTTAAAAGCTGCTGTACATCATACAAACTTTCCATCAAACCACATCCCTAATATTATACAGAAAATTTTCTCTTTTTTATAGCCTATTTTTTTATTTCCTAGTTTATTTTTGATCCAATTATCCATTCTATATTTTAAAGTATTGATTGAATAGCCGCAATTCCAATACAATGATTCTTTCAATACTTACCTTCCAGTAAAAATTTTCTCTTACTTTATTGTTAAACACAAGCAGATAATTGTTTGGCTATCACCATTTAAAACGCGGACAACTTTGTCCGCGTTTATTCCTACATACTAAATTTTCTTAATCCAAAGAAAACAAAAAGAACGATAGCAAAAATGAAAAACAATACAGCAGTAACTCGTGCCCTTGTGGTAAAGCGGTCCTGCGAATAAGGTACCGCTAGCGCCCAGCCAGATAAAGCTCCTCCAATGATACCTCCTAAATGCCCCCAAATATCAATCGTGGAATCAAATAAACCAAAGGCTAAGTTCATTAAAATGAACAATGCAAACTGGCGAGTCAAAGCTTGAATTGCTCCGTTGTCCCGATAATGCAAACCTACTATTAAAAAGGCACCAAACAACCCAAAAATCGCTGTACTAGCACCACCCGATAACGTGGTCGGCTGATTAAACGCAAAGCTGGCAAAATTCCCCATTACACCACTTAGTAAATAAATGATTGCAAATCGCCAATGACCAAAAATTGCTTCGCATTGTTGTCCCATATAATAGAGCACAACACCATTCAAGGCGAAATGCATTAAACCAAAATGGATAAACATCGGTGTAATAAAACGCCAATACTGATGCTGCCAAATAACCGAAGGCGCAAACATTCCTAATTGGTTTTCTATGGATAATCCTGGTAACAAGTACTGCATTATAAAAACAATTGTATTAATTGCAAAAAGCGTGTACATCACATAAGGTCTGTCTTTTCTCATATATCCACCTCTCTTATTCTTCAAAATTTTGACCAAATGGGGGTTGCTTAAGATAGAAATAACTGTTGAATTGGTTGATCAAACGCCTCTATCTGCCAATCTTCCATTAACTGCTCAGCAAACACAAAACTACATGTTTTTCCCTTATAATTCGCTAAGTAGCGATCATAATATCCACCGCCAAAACCGATTCGATAACCCGCTCTATTAAAAATCAGCCCTGGGACAATCAGTAAATCCAGTTCGTCCGGTTGTGCCTTATCTTCGATGTCAGGCTCCTCCACACCGAATTTCGTCGTATAATATTCTGTCGTCGAATCGATCCAGTGAAAGATCATCTCACCCTTCGGCAAAGACTTAGGAATAGCAACTTTTCTTCCTGTTGCAAAAGCACGCTCAATTAGGGGGACCGTAGGAAACTCGAGTGAAGTTGCCATCGTCACACCAATTGTTTTTACATCTTTCCACGTACTGCTTCGAAAAAAATTATGATAAATGTTCTCAATTTGAACTTTTCTTTCCCCATTCTCTTTTATTTCTTCTAGCCGCCTGATCGCAAGTTGTCGTAGCTTTTCTTTCTCCATTTACTCACCTTCTTATCTAGAAATACTAACAAACTCAGAACAAAATAAAAAGGGGATTACTCCCCTTTAACAAATTCACTAGAAATTTGACGAGCAATCGCTAAACCGGCGATTGCATTAAAATGCAAATGATCCCCACTATCAAACATCGGATTCAGATATCCTGAGGATTTTTCAACGATTGAAGAAATATCCCATACATTAGTGTAGGTATTCAGTAACCAACGGTTGATCTCTTTCCTGACCTTTTCCTTCTGTTCGTCCATCTCAGGATAGTTCATACAGGGAGTCAACGTGCATAGTTGATAAGCTACCTTTTCATACTCACACACCTGAATGATCTTTTCTATTTCCTTCTGAAATTTTTTTACTGAAAGATCCCCGTGGATTAAATCATTAATTCCAATAAATAATATGACTTTTTTAATCCCTTTATGGCTGGCGAAACATTTTTTCAAACGGTGAAACGCACTGTAGCCGTAAAAAAAATCTTTGGAATCCTTCGTCATAATATCGCTGCTCGATCTCAGTAAACAGCTGCCATTGATTCCTTGATTTACCAAATAAATATTTTGTTCACGAAACATTCTCTGCAGTGGTGCAGTCCATGTTGCCCCTTCAGTCAAAGAATCTCCTAATGCGATGACACAGTCACCTGCAACTTCTGCCTCGATCGCCAATAATCCAGAGCAAAAGTTTGATACGGAAGTTGAAGCAAAAACATCAGCGTCATTAACGGCGAAACCACTTTCCATTAAGTCGTTTTGAAAAGCAATCTGCCACTTTTGAGCCTCAGGATCAATTGAGATTGGAGCTGTCCGAACTATTTCACCTGGAGCAATGGAGAGGTCACCAATTTGTTGTCGTCTATCATTTGTCTGAATAAACAGATTACGAATCTTTTCCACTTGATCCCCATAATCATTTGCAAAAACCAGCCTAATTGTTCCAACAGGCGCAATTTGGCGCAATGGCAGAAAAACCTGCTTTTCTCCATTACTATGATGAGCAATTCCTCTTTGTGCATGACTCCATATTGTTGTCCAGCTCATATAGTCAAAACTCCTTTCTATTTGCTTTTTTTCATTAGCTGTAAAATGAAATAAGGGGCGCCAATTAACGAGACAATAATTCCTGCTGCCATCTCACCATTTGGTAAAATAACCCTAGCTAGAATATCACTAAACAGCAGCAATCCCCCGCCAATTAGGGCAGACATTATCAATGTTTGATTATTCTTTTTGCCCGTTACTTGTCGAGCAATGTGGGGCGCAATCAAACCAATAAAACTAATGCTTCCTGCAACTGAAACGCTCACTGCTGCCAAGCAAACCGCACAAATTAAAAAGAATAACTGTGTTCGCTTCAATTTGACACCTAATCCGACTGCTACCTCATCCCCTAATTCTAAAACTTCTAATGAACGCCCGCGAAGTAAAATCAAAGGCAGTAAGCAAAAAATCCACGGTAATAATAGCAACACATGCTGACGAGTCGTCCCCCATATGGTTCCAGCCAGCCATGCTGTAACAAATTGATAATTATCCTTAGAGACTCGAATGCTTCCGATTAGAGTCAATGCTGAAATTCCAGCGTTAACCGCAACACCTGCTAAAAGCAAACGATTCGGTGTAATCCGTTCTGCTTGTCGTCCGAAGTAATAAACCAATCCTGTCGCGATAAAACTTCCGACACATGCAATCAAAGGTAAGTACCAACTGCTTTCACCTGTAGCAAAAAAACCTAAATATATTAAAACCGTTAATCCAGCCCCCGCATTGATTCCTAATATTCCTGGATCAGCCAAATCATTATGAGTAATCGTTTGAAATAAATATCCGGAAACCGCTAATCCCACACCCGCTAGTATCGACACTAACATTCTAGGAAAACGAAAATCAAAAACGATTAATTGCTGACTTATGCTCGCTTTATTTTGAAAGACACTAAGTAAATCATTTAAGGTAAGAGGAATAGTTCCCACTGTTAAACTGAGCAAAATACCCAAAAACAGTAAAAGAAATAAAATTATCCAACCCAGCTTTTTTCTCATAAGCTTCCCTTCCTAATCTGTAAAAGTAAAAATGGAACTCCGATAATTGTAATGATTACCCCTGGCGGTGTCTCCAGTGGCGGAGCAATTAATCGGGAAGCAATATCCGCAACAACAAAAAATAAGGCGCCAAATAGCCCTGAGGCCGGAATCACATAACGATAATCGTGTCCGACAAAAAAACGAACAACGTGTGGAACGATCAATCCAACAAAGCTGATTGTTCCAACAAGAGCAACAGAGCTACCGGATAAAAGTAAAACAATGAAAAGAGTCAATTGACGAATTCGAGCAGGATTTTTACCTAACGAAATTGCCGTATCATCCCCTAAACTCAGTAAGGTTATTTGCGGACTGATCAAGCAAGCTCCAATGATTCCTAGTAAAATCAGTGGAAAAATTGTATGCAATTGATTCCACGTGAGATTTGAAGTTCCGCCGACGAACCAAAATGTCATATCCTGATTCAAGTCAAGCAACAAACTGACACTTTGACTAATTGCCGTGAAAAAAGAACTGATAGCGGCTCCTAATAAAACAATTCGAACAGGAGATAAGCTAAAAGAAACCTTAGTAGAGATAAAGTAAATCAGTAGAATTGATACAGAGGCTCCAACAAATGATCCAGTTATACCGATCGCTGGAGAAGGTTGCTCATTCATTGCAAAAACCAGTGCAAGTCCTAATCCTGCTCCAGAGTTGATACCAAGCAGCCCAGAATCTGCGATTGGGTTAGAGGTGATTCCTTGAATCAAGGCACCAGCTATTGCGAAGGCTGATCCAACTAGGACTGCTCCTATCATTCTTGGAAGGCGTAAATAACGAACTAGTTGTTCTCCTTGATTAGCAGGATCAAAATTTAACAAGGCTTGATGAACATCTGCCCATTTACTGGTAACTGCTCCATACCTCAAAGAGAAAAACATCGCTACGATAAGGAACAAAGCAACGATAAGTAAAAAGTATCTTCTTTTAGCCATTTCCCTGCTCCTTTACTAAATCATAAGCAATAACTAAAGGTTTCTCACTATTTGGTAAGGTAGCAAAAGTGGCTTGTATATCAAATAAATTTAATAGTTTTTCAGCTGTAAAAATTTCTTTTGGCGTTCCTTGAAAAATTAATTCACCTTTTTTCATTCCTAATAAATAATCAGAAAAACGCGAAGCATGATTCAAATCATGAATTGTCATCAGAATCGTTTTTCCTTGTCGATTTATTTCTTGCAACAATTCCAAAATCTCTAATTGATGTGCCGGATCTAAAAAAGTAATTGGTTCATCTAAAATTAATATATCCGTATCCTGCGCTAACGCCATGGCAATCCAAACACGTTGCTGCTGTCCCCCTGACAAAGTTGTCAATGTCCGTTCTTTTAAAGCTTGTAGATTTGTGGCTTCTAGAGCCCAATTAATTAATTGATGGTCTTCTTCTTTCAAACCTGAAAATCCTTTTTGATAAGGAAATCGTCCGTAGGCAACAATTTCTTCCACACTCAGTCCATTTACCTGACTGCTTGATTGTGATAAAGAGGTAATCTTTTGTGCGACTGATTTAGTATCCAATCGCTGAATATTTTCACCATCAATAAAAACTTCTCCTTTAGCTGGCTCAAGAATACGTGCCAATCCCTTTAGAAAAGTAGACTTCCCACTACCATTTGGACCGATTAGGCTGGTAATCTGCCCTTTGGGAATTTCTACTGTAATATCCTTCACAATTACTTTTTTATCGTATCCGATTGAAAGATCAGCTGTAGTTAATTTTGTCATAGATCTTCCTCTTTTCTCTGATAATCGTTCTCAATTATGACCTTCTTTTTCACCATCGTCAACCATTTGTGAAAGAAAACTCTCTGTTGACACCCTTGATTCTTTCAGTAATAATATCAATTGAGAACACTTCTCAATTAACCTCAAAGGAGTTTTTTTATGTTCAAAAAAATAATTTTAGGAACTGCTGCCTTATTGGCTTTGTTTAGTCTATCCGCTTGTGGCCAAAGCAGTGACAACAAAGATACAAATAATGACGTTCAAACATTAACTGATGCACAGAATCACAAGGTCGATGTTCCAAAGAAGCCTAAAAGGATTATCGCCTCGTATTTAGAAGATTACTTAGTTGCATTAGATGAAAAACCTGTGGCACAGTGGACCGTTGGTAAAGGGAAAATTCAAAATTATCTGCAGGATAAGTTAAAAGATGTTCCAACGATTAACTATGATTTACCTTATGAAAATGTATTAAAGTTTGAACCAGACTTATTATTAATCGGATCAAACGGCTCTTTAGAAGGCGGAAAATATAAAGAATACGCTAAAATCGCTCCAACGTATGTAGTAAAAAATGGGGACAACGTTACTTGGCGAGATCAACTTGAAGACATCGGAAAAGTACTAGGTAAAGAGGACAAGGCTAAAAAGGTTGAGAATGACTATAACCAATTGGTGGATAAAACAAAAAATGACTTGAAGGACAAAATCCAAGGCAAGTCAGCAGTTGTCTTATGGGTAACAAATAATTCCGCGTTCATGGTGGCAGATACTCGTTCTAGCGGTCAACTTCTTTATCAGGAATTAGGATTTGAGATTCCTCAATTAACTAAGGATATCAGCAAAAAGGCAACCGCTGACTTCTCACAGGTTTCATTAGAAAGTCTTTCTCAGTTAGATGCTGATTACATTTTTTTAGTTAACAGTGACTCTGGAGCTGCGATGTTTAAGGATCCTTTGTGGAGCAATATACCGGCAGTAAAAAATAATCACTTGTATGAATTTGATGGCGAATCAAGCTGGTTATATAATGGACCTATTGCCTATACCAAAATGGTTGAAAATATTCGCGAAGTCTTGAAATAAAAAGCCGACCTGATCAAGTTTCCTTCTGTTTTAAGAAGGAAACGATCAGGCGGCTTTTACCTTTTATTACGACGCGACCGTGTAGCTGAGGCTGCTTCTTCTTTTTTTACCAAGAATTTCAAACGATACGGCTCGTGATAACGAACCCCGTCCTTAACGAAATCTCCACCAATAATAAATAATCCAATCGGACTCAGTGGTTCATTTTGTCGGATTGTTCCAATCGTTTCAAGGTCACGATAATTTTTTCCAATCTGTAATCGATAGGTGCTAGAATCGATCTGTTTCACATAATAATAAGGATATAGTGTATTTTCTTCAATTAGGAACCCTTCTTCTTCTGTTAAATCACGTGTCTTAATTTCATTATCATCGATTAATGCTTGAATATTTTCGACTAACCGTAATTGGTAATCCTCGGTAAAATCAACTGGGATTTCCTGCGCCTGTTCAAACACTTTCTTCGTTTTCTGTTGTTTTTCATTTTGAATGTTAAAGGCATCATCTGGCAAATATTTGACAAAAAGCTGCGTGATGTCTCCTTTTAAATTTTTATCTAAGAAATAAAAGAAAAAATTCAAAATAATGAAATAGACCAATCCAACAAAAACTAAGCCATAGAGCACCAATTGCAAATAGTTTTGGTTAAGCCAAAGTCCATAAACAATACGTAAAATATAAATGGTAGGTATGATGCTTAGCAACGTATATGCACGGTTGGAATATTTAGGACTGATATCCAAAAAGCCTAAAAATTTATTTAAACCATTTATTATGTCTAATAGTATCGTCATTGTGTATCACCTGCCTCTGAGCTCGCTGAATCATTGGCTGGCTGTAGCTGTTGTGAAGGTGTTGTTTGTGACTCCTCTACAGAAGATGATGGCGAGACAGGGTCGTTAGAAATAGAGGACTGTGTATCTACAGATTGGTTCCTTTCGATTGTACTTGCCTCAATATTATTGTTTATTTTAGATACTTCCGTTGACGATTGTTCGTTGATTGTGCTTGTTTCATTAGTCATACTATTTGAATCCCGAGAAGAATCAGTCGTAGAAGTAGTTGATGACTCTGCCGTTGGTGAGGAATCTTTTACTTGACGATAACTGGAATTATTCAAAATTCCTGAAGTCGTAGCAATCAAAATCGATAATGTTAAAAGAGCAATAGGCTTCAAAATCGGCGGAACTTTACGCATCGGATCCTTCCTTTCTAAAATTATTTTATTTAATAACTAGTTTTATCACTGGAAGGTTAGCTTTTGTTTAGGATTCTATGAAGTTTTTATGTAGATTTCTGAAAACACGTCAGAAAAACTTTCGTTTATTGATAAAAAAAGCCAGCAATCGAATGGATTGCTGACTCGTAAGTGCGGTTATTTTACTTCTTTATGCAAAGTAACTTTGCGTTCGCGTGGGCAATATTTCATTTTTTCCAAACGATCAGGATTGTTACGTTTGTTTTTATTTGTTAGGTAGTTACGTTCTTTACAAGAAGTACATTCTAAAGTGATGTTTACGCGCATGATTTTCCCTCCCTTGTAAATACAAGTTTTCCAAGATATTTCTCAGACTTTGATATCATATCATGTTTTGATTTCCTTGACTAGTGTTTTTTCAAAAATCGTTAAGTAGTTCTACTTGACGATTTTAAAGTTGCGCCTCAATATCCTTTGCAATATCTTCAGGCTTCGTTTGCGAAGCGTAGCGTTTTATCACGTTTCCTTCACGATCAATAAGAAATTTTGTAAAATTCCATTTAATTGCCTTGTTAAGTAAACCACCTTGCGCGCTTTTTAAATAGCTGTACAATGGAGCTTCGTTTTCTCCATTTACATCAATTTTAGCAAACGTTTGAAACGTCGTATGATATTTCAACTGACAAAATTCTGCAACTTCTACATCCGTTCCAGGAGCTTGATTGCCAAATTGATTGCAGGGAAAATCAAGAATTTCAAACCCTTTAGCTTTGTACTGTTCATACAAATTTTGTAATCCTTCGTATTGTGGTGTGAAACCACAGCCTGTTGCAGTATTAACAATTAATAGGACCTTTCCTTGGTAATCTGCTAATGATTTTTCAGTTCCATCGGTCTGTTTTACTTCAAAATTATACACTGACATGTTTAGCACTCCTTTTTCATAGTGGTCATTCTTTTTCTTGGAGAAGAGATTGTTTTACTCATTAATCGTTCATCAGAAAAAGCTAAGGAGCAAGCCCCTTAGCTTTATTGTACGCCATATGTGTCCGCAAATGCATTTATAATGTCTTTTGCAATAGCCTTATTTGTATCATCATGTTCTTCATCCAAGTTTGGAAGCATTACACTAATCGCGATCTGAGGGTTGTCATAAGGGGCATAAGCCACAATATTACTATTAATAGTACTTTCACCATTTTCGGCAACAGTCTCAGCCGTTCCGGTTTTTGCAGCGGGATCTAACTTGGCAGAAGCTAAATCTTTAGCCGTTGTATACGCATCGCTTCCATGCACCGCCTGGTAAAATCCTTGCTTGATAATTCCCATTTGATCAGCTGTAATATTCACTTGATCTAACTTTTTCCCTGTAATTTCTTGTTGCAGCTTTCCTAAACCGCCACTTTCATTGTTCCCGTATATCCCTTTAACTACATGGGGAGAAATTCTAGTTCCGCCATTGGCTACTGTTGAGGCATACTGTGCTAACTGCATTGGAGTATACGTGTCATATTGTCCAAATGACAAATCAAGTAAGTTCCCGCCACCAGGACCGTTTTCTTTCCCAAATTGTTCATTTACTAAACCGGGAGATTCATTTGGTAAATCAATTTGTGTTTTAACACCCATTCCATATTCGGCAAACGCCTTACGTAATTTGTCATACATTTCCTTGGATGAAGCACTTTCCGGTAATGTCATGTTCTGCTGGTATTGAACACCCAACATACGTAAGACAATCTGCATCATATACGCATTAGAGGACCACTCTAACGCCTTAACAGTATTCAGCGGGATTTGATTTCCTAAGACCTTGTTATAGATAGAACCTTTCAACGGTGTTCCAGATAACTGAATCGGTTGGTCAATCAAGGTATCATTCCCACTTATTACACCTGTTTGATATCCAGCAGTGACCGTACCAGCCTTGACTACAGATCCAGGTACAAATGCACTGGTAATCGTTCCCAGGGTATTTTCTTCTATATTTTTACTATTGATATCATGAGTGAAGCCTGTCATCGCTAATACTTCACCTGTGTTAGGATTCATTGCAACTGCGTAGGCACCGGGTGAGTATTTCGCAACACCGCTATCAATCAAACCTTGGTAGTGATTCTTTAAGATATCCTCTACTTTTTTCTGGAAGTCTGAATTAATCGTAAGAACAAGATTCGATCCCTTTTCTCCTGCTTTGACCTCTTGCTGTTTCTCGATCGTACCATTTTGATTCAGGGTTACTTTATATTCCCCTTTTTTGCCTTGCAACTGTTCCTCATATTGCTTCTCTAGGTAACTCTTTCCGACACGGTCATTACGCGCATAGCCTTTTTTCAATAATGCATCTGCTTCCTCGGCGGGCAGACCTTCTTTTTCTGTAGTGATTGTACCTAAGATACTTTTCAACGAGCCGTCTAAATCATTATTATAAGAACGGTCCCAGTCTGTACCTGTAGAGACGCCTGGTAAATCAGAGGCCCGCTCAGCGACTACAGCCAACTCTTCATCAGTGACACCTTCGTTTTTAATGAAGACCGTACTTAGTGCTGACGCCGCATTCATTCGTTTAAAGATCGTTGCGACTTTCATTTGTTCGTCATTAAGTTGAATCTCACTATCTTTGACTTTATCGACTAACTTCTGATATTCATTCGTAGTGTCTAAATTTTTCTCCTTGAAGGATAAACGATCTTCAGCCTCTTTCAAGTGGTCTTCGTCCGCCAACCAATAGTCTTTTTTATCACGTGTCGTCAAATTCTCATCTGCAGGAACATCGATCAATTTGTTTAGTTCTGTTGCGAGCTTAAGAATTTCTGTCGCCTTCATCTCGTTCCCACGAGTAAAAGTAATAGCACTATTTGGTGTGTTCTTAACTAACGCCGTGCCCTTTGCATCGTATATCTCTCCTCGAGGAGCGTTTTCCTTAACAGTTATGGTCGTTGAAGCTTTCATTTCCGCCTTCATCTTGTCACCTTCGACAATTTGAAGATAACCTAATCGTGAAACTAAAATCACGAACAAGCCAAAAATGACAAAAAACAAAAAGTTTAACCTAAACGGAATATGACTTCTATTTTGATTTCGCCCGCTTTCGTCCGCCAGCTTCAATTTTTCAAAAAGTTTTTTAAATGGATTTGTAAATTTCATTCATCTGTTCCTTCCACTTTGACAGTTACTTGTCTTATTGTAGCCGAAAAATAGTTTTTTCAAAAGGATTATTCGTCCTTCCTTTACCATAGTTTAATAACTTTATGCTCTTTCCTATTCAAAATGCTAAAGTGTTTCACGCGATAATGAAAAAAATTTAATAGCGTGGCTTTTTTTGCGTAAAATATGGGTTCTTATTAGATCAAAAACTCATTTTACGTGAAACAATCCCTTTTCGATTTACCTGTGGAAAACTTTATTAATTTAGATGGTCAGTATTACGCATTTTCTTAAAAAAGTTTTCCACAAATGAATCGTTTTTATGTATTCACTTAACATATAAGTCCAAAAAAGAAAGCGGTGAGAGAACTCACCGCTTCAGCTTAATTACGACTTAAATTGTCAATATCATCCTTAATTGCTTCAATAAATATATTCAAATCTTGTGCTTGCTGCTCTTCACTACCATAACGACGGACATTTACTGAAGCACTCTCAACTTCTTTATCTCCAATAACTAATAGATAAGGAATTTTTTGTGTTTGTGCTTGACGAATCTTGTAGCCAAGTTTCTCGTTACGATCATCAACTTCGACACGAACACCTTCACGAACTAGACGATCTTTTACTTCATAAGCATAATCTCCGTGATGCTCTGGTGATACTGGTAAAATCGCTACTTGTTCAGGTGCTAACCATGTTGGAAAGGCTCCTTTGTATTGTTCAATCAAATAGGCAGTGAATCGTTCCATTGTTGAAACGACACTACGGTGAACAACCACTGGACGATGTTCTTTTCCATCTTCACCAATATATGTTAAATCGAAACGCTCTGGTAACAAGAAGTCAAATTGAATTGTCGAAAGTGTTTCTTCTGTTCCAATTGCAGTTAAAACTTGAACGTCCAATTTAGGTCCATAGAAGGCTGCTTCTCCATCCGCTTCAAAGTAATCAAAACCTGATTCATCCATTACTTCTTTTAACAGCCCTTGAGAAGTTTCCCACATTTCATCATCATCAAAATACTTTTCAGTATTTTCAGGATCTCGATAGCTTAGACGGAAACGATAATCTTCGAAGCCAAAGTCTTTGTATACTTCTAAAATCAAGTCTAAAGTGCGACGAAATTCTTCTTTAATTTGATCTGGACGGACGAAAATATGAGCGTCGTTCATAGTCATCTCACGAACACGTTGTAAACCAGACAAAGCTCCAGATTTTTCATACCGATGATCCATTCCAAGTTCAGCTAAACGAATTGGCAATTCACGATAAGAGTGAATATGATTTTTGTAAATCATCATGTGGTGTGGACAGTTCATTGGACGTAAAACTAATGATTCTTCCCCGTCTCCCATATCCATTATTGGGAACATATCTTCCTTATAATGATCCCAGTGTCCAGATGTTTTATATAGGCCTGTATCAGCTAAGACTGGTGTATAGACATGCTCATATCCCATTGAGATTTCTTTATCAACAATGTAACGTTCAATGATACGACGAATCGTTGCCCCTTTTGGCAGCCAGAATGGAAGTCCCGAACCAACTTCTTGTGAAATCATAAATAGGTCTAATTCTTTTCCTAGTTTACGATGATCACGTTCTTTGGCTTCTTCACGCATTTTTAAGAAATGATCCAAATCTGCTTGATTAAAGAATGCTGTTCCATAAACACGCTGCATCATTTTATTGTCAGAATTTCCTCGCCAATAAGCACCTGCGACAGATAATAATTTAAAAATCTTGATTTTCCCAGTTGATGGTACATGTGGTCCACGGCATAAGTCAGTGAACTCGCCTTGTGTATAGGCTGTGATGACTTCATCTTCAGGCAGATCCGTGATCAACTCTACCTTATAAGGGTCATAGCTGAAGAAATCTAAAGCTTCTTGTCGACTCATCACTTTACGCTCAATCGGCAGATTTTCTTTGATAATCTTCTTCATTTCTTTTTCAATTGCTGGGAAATCTTCCTCACTAATTTGTGCGCCTTCACCATTATCCGTATCATAATAGAAACCGGACTCAATGGCTGGACCGACACCGAAATGCATATTTGGGAATAAGCGACGAATTGCTTGTGCCATTAAGTGTGCACTTGAATGACGAACAAGTGGCAAAGCTTCTTCATCCTTTTCAGTGATGATTTTTAAGTCCGCGTCTTCTTCGATTGCTCGATTCAAATCTTCTAGCTCACCGTTTACCACAACAGCTAATGCTTTTTTGGCTAATGAACTGGAAATACTTTTTGCAATTTCTAAGCCAGTAATACCATTGTTAAACTCTTTTGTAGATCCGTCTGGAAATGAAATTTTTACCATCCTGTAATTCCCCCTTGTTTGTTTTGATTGATAAAAAAAGTCCTAGTACCGAAAACGGTACTAGGACGAATAAACGTGGTTCCACCTAATCTTTGAGCAGAGTTTCTGCTCCTCACAAGCGATAACGGCGCTGTCCGCCTCTGCATTTATGCAGAAGTCTCAGAAAGTGGTCATTCCTTGTGCTTGTCTGGAAAAGTTTCAGCCATGCTTTTCCTCTCTGTTAAACAGCCTCCAAGTTCAGGTGTCTTTCTTCATCAATCAATTACAAAGTCATTATAAACACTTATTGATTTGAATTGCAAGTATAATATGAATTATTTCCACTTGCCACCTTGCGCATATTTTCCTTTTTGCATTTCATTAATGATTACATGGATATTCTCTTTAGGTGCTCCGGCAGTTCTTGAGACTGCTTCCGTTACTTCTTCCACCATTTTCGTTAATTGTTCTTCTGTTCTTCCTTCGACTAACTCGATGTGAACAAATGGCATAACAAATCGCTCCTTTGATTAATATAGTTCTATCGTTTCATATTTTATCATAAGTAAGAATAAAAAGAGAGAGCAAACCCATTTCTGGTTTCAGCTGAATGAATACAATAATTACCTATATGTTCAAGTCGAATTGTTATTGAAAGCCTTCTCTTCATGGTAGAGTATATGCATAAGATTGGAGGAATTATCATGGACATTTATTTGCACTTTAAAGATCAAGCAGCAGAAGCTATTATGTTTTACGAAAATGTGTTTAAAACAGAACCTGCTAAAATTATGACTTTTGGAGATTTGCCTCAAGATGATGAGCATCCGATAGATGAATCAATAAAGAAGTTGGTGATGAATTCAAGCTTGATAATTAACGATACAACGATGATGATCTCTGACAGTCCTGAAGGATTAGCCCCACCAATAACTATTGGAAATAATATTGCTTTAGTTTTTAATGCCTCCACCGAAGAAGAGGCATCAGATATTTTTCTACAATTGGCAAAAAACGGAGTGATCCTATTACCACTTGAAAAAACATTTTGGGCAAAATTGTATGGCATGGTAAAAGATCCATATGGTGTCATTTGGCATATTAATCTTTATTGAAGGAAGGTTGAGTAGTCATGGAGCAGCAATTTGGCTGTTGTCTCTGGTTTGATGGTCAGTTAGCTGAAGCAGCTGACTTTTATATGAAAACATTTGAAGACAGCAAGAAAAAGAATGAAACTCATTTTATTAGTAATGAACACGGTACGATTGGCGACTTGTTAACCGTTACTTTAGAATTAGCAGGCACTGAATTTCTTTTATTGAATGGCGGACCGGATTTCGAACCAACTCCTGCCATTTCTTATGTTGTTAACTGTGAAAACGAAAAGCAACTCAATGACGTTTGGAAACAATTGAATCAGAGCGGTGAAACTTTGATGGCATTAACAGACTACCCTGAGCTTGGCAAATTTGGTTGGACGAATGACCGCTATGGGGTTTCTTGGCGGGTTCGCTTGGGAGAGAACTTACAGACGATTATTCCCTGCATTATGTTTGCGAATAAAAATTATGGATTGGCTCAAGCGGCTGTCGATGAATGGATCACAACTTTCGGCGGAAAGCAGACTTTCGTTATAAAAGGAAAAGATGACCGTTTACGTGCCTCTGGCTTTCAGCTTCGAGGTCACGATTTGATTATCATGGACAGCCCTGAAAAACACGCCTTTGACTTTTCCATGGGAAATTCCTTTTACTTTTATTTTAACGATCAAGCTGACATTGATCATGTGTGGAACTTAATCACTAAGAATGGAAAAGAATGGCCATGCGGTTGGATGGAAGACCGTTATGGTGTTTCTTGGCAAACTGTTAACAAGGACCTGTTGGCGTGGACGAATGATTCAAATTTGGAAAAAGCTCGACGTGCCACGGAAGAGATGTACAAAATGAAAAAAATTGATCTTGCTAGGATCAAACGCGCTCATGACGGTATTCTTTGATTTCATCAAAAAAGAGGAGAACCCTCCTCTTTTTTTTTCGCAAACTACCCTTTTGCCTCTCCTTACTCTTATGTGCTATACTATTATGCTGTTATAAACAGTTGACGTAAAAATAAAGGGGGATGCTCAATGAACGCGAGAGAGTACGAACAAGAGCACGTCCAGCAAACAAGCGCTTTGATTCAACAGGAAATTGCTTTTTTGGACAGCCAAAAAAAAGAAACCAAATCAAAATTTGATACAGATATGTTAGAAAATGCTGATCAAAGAATTCAAGGTGGTTCCTTTGAGGCATTAGCTGAAACCATGGCTGATACACGACAGCACGAAGCAGAGCTGCTTTTACGCTATCAAACATTCGCTTCACAAGAAAAACGTCAAAGAGTGTTGAAATTGATGGGAGAAAATCCTTATTTCGCGCGCATCGATTTTAAAGAGGACCAAGAGGCTGAGACGCTTTATTTAGGTATCGCTTCTTTGAGAGATACACAAGAAGAAACAGTCGTAATCGACTGGCGGGCACCTATTGCGAATCTCTACTATGAAGGAACACTCGGCAAGACAGAATACGAAGCTCATGATGCAATCATTCCTATCGAACTTTTATTGAAGCGGCAATTCAAAATTCGTGAGGGGCAAATACTATCGATGGTTGATACCTCAGAAGCGATTAATGACGATTTCTTATTGGAAATCTTAGATGAAGCCTCTTCAAACCATATGAAAAATATTGTAGCAACGATCCAGCGTTCGCAAAACGAAATCATTCGTGATACGAGAAGTAAGGTTTTAGTTGTTGAAGGAATTGCCGGTAGTGGAAAAACCTCAGCTTTGCTTCAACGAGTTGCTTATCTGCTTTATCACAACCGAAAATGGTTAGAGAATGAACAGGTCTTATTGTTCTCCCCTAACCACATTTTTTCAGATTATATTTCAACTGTCTTACCCTCACTGGGAGAAAGCGGCATACCAACAGAAACCTTTAAAACTTTTTTGAGCGCGCTATTGCCTATGTATCATATTCATACCGAAGAAAGTCACGAAGAAGTCTTTCTTTCTGGACAAGATGATCGAGTACTGCGAGCAAAAAGTAGTTTTGCAATTGTTCAGGAATTGTATGAATATGTTGACCGAATCGTTGACTTGGGCCCATTATTTCGTGACCTCAAGCTAAATCAAGATGTTTTAATCTCAAAACGACAAATCCGCAGTTGGTATCAAGAGGCTAATCCTGAATTACCGATGTATCAACGAATGCAGTTGTTGCAAACGAAATTGTTAAAAAAATTAGGCGGCTTAGAAAAAGACGAAATGAAAAAGGACTGGGTCAAAAAAGCAGCGGATGAGTTAGTTGATGCTGTCTTTATTAATAATCCCGATATGGAAGATTCAGAAAAGGCTGAACGTCGTTTGCGTCGGCAAATGGCACAGAAAGTCGTCCGAAAGAAATTACGACCACTTCGCAGACAAATCAATCGTTTCGGATTCATTAATTATGCGAAGCAATACCTGCATTTTTTGCAAAGCCTGCCGAAACGTTTATTAGCAGATTATCAATTGACAGAGGGTAATTGGAAAACTATGCTTGAAGAGCTATTAAAGGACTTCAAGCGAAAAGATATCAGTTTAGAAGACGGGACCTTGCTGTTTCTTCTGATGAAGTCCATTCATCCACTCGACGTAAAACAAAAGGCCCGCTTCATTTTTATTGACGAAATGCAGGATTTCTCTCCAGCCCAGGTGGCTTTGCTACGTCATTTATATCCAAGAGCAACCTATACGTTGTGCGGCGATTTAAACCAAAAGGTCTTTGGTAATGAAAGCATGGTTCATTCCTTAGAAGAAATTTTTCCTGATCAAGCCTTGACGCATTTTGAATTAACGACTAGTTATCGTTCGACGGAAGAAATCACTCATTTTGCAAATCAGTTTCTGACTCAAGAAAATCGAGTTGAATTAACTGCACGAGTTGGCGATCTACCAAAAGTTTATTATGCGAACGAAACACGTCAAATGATTGATGGGTTAATTCATCAAATTGATGAAACAGCCGAACTAGCTAAATACTGGCGCACAGCTATTATCGCAAAAACAGTCGAAGAATGTCAGACGCTTTATGATCAATTGACCTCCGAACAAAAAGATCACGTACAGTTGTTGACTGATGAAGAAGATTTTATGAAGAAAAGTCTGATTATTATTCCCACTTATTTAGCAAAAGGGTTAGAATTTGATCGTGTCTTTGCTTGGAACATCTCACCAGAGAATTATTACACAGAGCAAGATAAATTAATTCTTTACACTGTTTGTACTCGTGCGATGCACGAACTGAATCTTTTAGTCATTGGAAAGAAAAGTCCTTTACTAGAAACAATTCCCGAAAACTTATATGTACAGGCTTCTTTCGAATAGAAAGCTTTAATAAAAAACCATCCAGCTCTTATTAGAGTTGAATGGTTTTTTTTATAAGCTAGTCTTCTAACTCAACATTGTGATAGACCTGTTGAACGTCTTCTAGTTCATCCAACACATCGATCATCTTTTCAAATTTTTCTAAATCTTCCCCAGTTAGAGTTACTTCGTTTTGTGGAATCATTTGCATTTCTGCGACTGAAAATTCTGTGATCCCTTTTTCTTTTAAAGCTTCTTGGATTACATTGAAGTCTTCGGGTTCTCCATAAACGATAACTTGACCCTCTTCATCCACAACATCACGAACATCAATTTCCTTGTCCATCAGATATTCTAAAATTTCATCTGCATCTTCACCTGAGAAACCGAATAACGCAGTGTTGTCAAACATATAAGCAACTGCACCAGAGACACCCATATTTCCACCGTTCTTGCCAAATGCTGCACGAACGTCTGATGCTGTCCGGTTTACATTATTCGTTAAGGCATCAACGATTACCATTGAACCATTAGGACCAAAGCCTTCATAACGTAATTCTTGGAAAGTTTCGTCTCCTGACCCCTTCGCTTTTTCAATTGCGCGATCAATAATATGTTTTGGCACATTGTACGTTTTAGCACGTTCGATTACGAAACGTAATTTTTGATTTGCATGCGGATCAGGTTCACCTGATTTTGCAGCTGCATAAATCTCGATTCCAAATTTAGCGTAAATTTTACTGTTGTTTGCATCTTTCGCAGTCTTTTTTGCTACGATATTCGCCCATTTACGTCCCATGTTTTCACTTCTCTTTCGTTAATTTCATACTTTCTCATTATAACGGCTCATTTAAGCTTTGGAAAGTATTTTTATGCTTGAATAGGAAATCGTCCAATTGTTTGTTCTTGCTGATGGATCAATTGATAGATCTGATCGGCACGATAAGTCAAAAAATGTTTCTCTTTTTCTTTTTGACCAATTTTTGCTGCAATCGGTAAAGTAAACTGTTTTTTTCGTTTGTTTAGATACGCTTGACCCTTTTTAGTAAAACCTAATATATGAAGCATTGAGTTTTCTTGCTCAGCGATTATTTCTGTTTCTTTGATCTGCAACAAAACATAGGTCAAAAGTCGCTGCAATCGTGGCTGAGTATATCGTTTGGTACTAATTAGCTGCAGGTATTCTGAAAAGCTGGCCGCTTCCTGCTCAATTAAACGATGCTCGACCCCTTCTCTCATTTGATAGATTTCTCGAAGGTCGCTTAAGGAGTTTGCACGAAGTTGATAATTTAAGTAGGGCCAGAAATCTGACCACGATATTTGCGTATTTCGTAACGCTTCCAACGTCTTACTAGGAACAAAAGCGGATATATCCTCGCCTGCGAATACTGCATGTCGGATTCCTGTAGCACTTGCAAACTGATCCATGATTAATGACTCGTCGTGATAGCCTTGATTCATTCTAGCTAAAGGAAAAATTTCCATCGGTTGTGCATACAACGCATTTTCCTTCGCATAGCTCAGTCCTAAAATATGATTGGGTGGAAAATTCTGCGCCTTCGGATAGAGCTGTGAAACCACCTCTGCCATTTTTTCAGGATAACTCCATCCAATTGGTAACTCATGAAATAATTGATCAATAGCAGGCTTCTCCTCAATAAAGAAGCGTCCATAATCCGCATAGTCAAATTGTTGTTCATTATCTGTGCCAAAACAGAGTGCATCACACTTGAGTGCCTGCAATAATTTAATGCTTCCCTTAGCAAAATAGTCTGCAGATTGAACCGCCCATGAAAAAGGCAGCTCAACCACGAGATCAACACCATTTTCTAGTGCCGCTGCTGCACGAGACCATTTGTCAGTAATTGCAGGCTCACCTCTTTGTAGAAAGTTACCACTCATCACTGCAACAACAATATCCGCACCGCTTAATTCTCGTGCTTTTTCTGCATGATAACGGTGTCCATTATGAAATGGGTTGTACTCAACAACGATTCCGCAACTTCGCATTTTTCAACTCCTCACTTACTATCATTTACTTACTATTCGGTACATTCTCACAATGAAAAATTCACAAAAAAACCGAGATTTCTCTCGGTTACTTATTACAAACAAAGAACCAACGTTTGCTTTTTTCATTTGGATGTTCATCCATAAAATCTGCGAAGACTTCCACTTTAAATCCAACCTCAGTAAGCATTTTTTGATACATATCTAAAGGATAGGTTCTCTCCTTGTGCAATTCATCAAACCGCTCAAATATCTCCTCTTCCTGTTTTACAAAAAAAGTCAAAAAGTGTTCAATACTGTGGTCCGAATCGCCAGGATAGCTATCCCATAAAAAGGCAAAATCCTCAGTCTGATCGTGATAACTATATTCAGGAAAGATCGTGTCAATTTGGTAAGTTGAATGAACGTCAAAAATGAAAGTTCCTGCTTCCTTCAACAACTGATAGACCCCTTCAAAAACTTGCTTAACTTGTGAGGCGTCCTGCATATAACAAAGAGAATCAGAGAAACAGGTTACAGCTTGATAGCTTCCAATATCCGTTAAATCAAGCATATCTCCAGCAACCCAATTGACTGCAACCCCCTCTTGAAGAGCACGGTCATTGGCAAGTGTTAGCATTTCTTCTGATAAATCTAAACCAGTCACGTCAAAATCCTTTTTTGCAAATTCTACTGCTAATGCACCAGTCCCACAAGCTAATTCTAATAGTTGATTGGTTTCTTTGGGTAGATGACGTAATGAAAAATCCAGCCATTGCTGATATAAAGAATCATCCATCACCTCATCATAAACAAAAGCAAATGTTTCATAGGCCATTAGTCTAACCAAGCCTCGATATTTTCAAGTGGTGCATCTGACCACAGCTTTTCTAAATTATAAAATTCGCGCTCTGACGTGCTAAATACATGGACAATTACATCACCTAAGTCAATCAAGACCCATTTGCCGCCATCTTTTCCTTCAATACGTTTAACTTCTACTTGCGCCTCTTCTTCCTTATCTACGATTTCATCTACAATAGCATTAATTTGACGATCAGAGTTTGCTGAACAAATCATGAAATAATCCGCCAATAATGATACCTTTGAAACGTTTAATGCCACAATATCAACTGCTCGCTTTGAATCAGCTGCTTTAACGGCGATTTCTAACATATTTTTACTATCTATGATAATTCTCCTCCTTATTTTTCATACCATACGACATTCTTCTAAACAACTAGAATACTTAGTTGCTTCATTCAATCATTATTTTATCCCAGCAACCCACCGATTATACGTTTCTATTGTTTTCGGATAGACTGGATTCTCCGCCTCAATTAAATGAGCCAGCGTATGTTTTGTTTCAAATGCGACTGCCTGATCTAAATCCCTCAAAGCAATCACACGTGCATCTTCAACACCAGGGAAAGATCTCCCTGGTTCAATATAATCTGCCACATAAATTATTTTGTCTAACAACGTCATCTCTGCCGCTCCCGTTGTGTGGAGACGGATCGCATTTAATATTTCCTCATCTGAAATATTCAGCTCACGAGCCACAAACTCCGCACCAACAAGACCGTGCCAAATAGCGTTACCATATTTTAATAGCTCTGTTTTATTTTCGTACTTTCCTCGTTCAATCGCAAGTTGGAATTCTTCATCTGAACGTTCTTTAGCATAATCATGAGTTAAGGCAGCGATACTCGCTTTTTCTGGCGATTCACCAAACTGCTCTGCCAAAGCAATCGCAGTTTCTTCTACACCCAACACATGTTTAAAACGTCGCTCACTCATTCGCATTTGAACGGCTTGCATCAATGCCTCACGATCCATTGCTGTATATCTATCACTATACTTCATCGAGATACAATCCTTCTTCCGCAATATACTCTCGTACACGATCTGGTACCAGATACCGAATAGAGCATCCCTGATTCACTTGCTTTCGAATGTAGGATGAAGACAGCTGGATCTCTGGAACATCTACCCAAATAATTGGGTATGGGCTCTCTAGTGCATAGCCGGCCCGTTTAACCCCTACGAAGTTGACGATACGCACAAGCTCATCAATCCGGTGCCACTTAGGCAGATAGGCTACTTCGTCTCCACCAATGATAAAATAATACTCCGTATCTGGATTTTCTGTGGTTAACTCTAGCATTGTATCAAAGGTATAGCTTTTCCCTTTTCGAGCCAGTTCTCTAGTATCCACTGACAAAAAAGGATTATCTTCAATCGCCAGCTTGACCATCGCAAGTCGATGCTCGCTATCAATAGTCTTCTTTTCATCTACATGTGGCGGTAAATAACTCGGCAACAGGTGTACTTCATCAAATCCCATTTTTTGTCCCACCTGCTCAGCGATCATTAGGTGCGCATGATGGATAGGATTAAAATTCCCCCCTAGCAGTCCTACCTGCTTTTTTGGCAGCGTAGTATCTGTTAGTGATTCAACTTTTGGAATCGTTAAGACGTCCTGATACAACGGTTACTCCCCCTTAATTTTTAATCAATCATTGTTTAGATACTTTGAACTTCTTTTGAAATCTTTTGATATTTTTCTTTACTTGAAGCCTTATACAGTACTAATACACGTCCAATAATTTGAACAATCTGACAATGGATCTTTTCTTCTAAAACATGTGCTACATCTTCAGCGATCTCATCAGTATTTTGTAATAAATTAATTTTTATTAATTCTCTTTTCTCCAACGCTTCAGCAATTTGAACAATTGCTGCCTCATTCATCCCGTTTTTTCCAATTTGGAAAATCGGTTGTAAGTGATGTGCCTGACTGCGCAAGAAACGTTTTTGTTTTCCTCTTAGTTTCATTAATACTCCCCTTATTTTAGATGAAAGTTTTTAGACCAATGCTTTTCGGGTCAAAACATCTACACCCTTTGGTGCCCAGCCAGCGACCACTGCTGGTTTTGATACGGTTACCCAGCCTAATCCAGCAAAAACAATATCGGTTTTTTCTTTAATTGAAAATTCAAAGCGAACTAACTCTGGAAAATCTTCTACCTCATCTGGACGTGGCGGCTGCAATAATCCACCAACGTGTTTCTCATAAAAGGCATCCGCTTTTTCTAATTTTGTTCGATGCGGATCAATGTCATTTGACACATAGGCAATAAAGGATGCGCGCTCTCCCTGAATAAAGTCAAATCGAGCCAATCCACCTAAGAATAACGTTTGACCAGCATTTAACTGGTAAACTTTTGGTTTAATTTCTTTATGGGGCGCAATAATTTTCAAATCTTTTTTTCCAAGATAATGAGCCATCTGATGACGATGAATAATTCCTGGAGTGTCAAAAAGATAATGACCATCATCCAGTGGAATTTCTATCTTATCCAATGTCGTTCCAGGAAACTGAGAGGTCGTAATTAAATCTTGTACACCAGCGGTTTGTTTGATGATTTGATTAATCAATGTTGACTTGCCTACATTTGTCACACCAACTACATATACATCGCGACCATCCCGGTACTCTTCAATTTTCTCTAATAGTTCGGCCATTTCATTTGCTTTGCGTGCACTCGTTAATAAAATATCCACTGGGCGCAGCCCTTCCTCGTGGGCACGTTCACGCATCCATTGAGTTAGGCGACCTCGCTTTAAGGACTTAGGCAGCAAATCAACCTTGTTCCCAACTAATAGGACTGGGTTATCACCAACAAATCGATGTAAGCCTGGAATCAGTGAACCATTAAAATCAAAAATATCCACCACATTCACAATCAACGCGTCTGCTTTTCCAAGCTCATTCAGCAAACGTAAAAAATCATCATCCGTTAATGATACATCTTGAATTTCATTGTAGTGGCGCAAGCGGAAGCAGCGTTGACAATAAACTTCACCATTTGCTAAGCCCTTTTCTAAAGCTGACTGCGGAGTATAACCTAATTCATTCGGATGCTCGGTCTGAATCTTCGCGCCACAACCGATACAAAATAATTCTTCTTCCATTTATAATTCACTCTTCCATTTCATTTCAGGGTCTTTGCGCAATAAAATATGCATGACACGACGTTCAAAAAATCGATTGATCCGCGTATTCCATCCATCTGTATCAAGAATCGGTCGAACAAGAATACTACGGATTCCTGCTGCGCTTGCCCCGCGAATATCTGTCATTACTTGGTCGCCAATCATAACAATCTCATCTTTAGAAACGCCTAATTGTTTCTGCGCATTTTTTATTCCTACAGAAAAAGGTTTCATTGCCCGTGAAACAAAATCTAATTGAAAGCTTTCTAAAGCCTTCGCGACACGACTGGCTTTATTATTTGATACAACAACCACAGGAATTCCTGCTTCATCCATCATTTTTAGCCAATCAATCAGCTCTTTTGTCCCATTCGGATTGTTCCAAGCAATTAGCGTATTATCCAAATCCGTTAACACTGCTTTAAATCCGTGAGCCTTCAATTGTTCCGGGGTTATTTGATAAATGGCTTCGACCATCCACGTTGGTTTGAATTTATCTAACATGGCAACTCCTATAACTTTATTTATACTTCTACAAAACCTGATTATAACGCAAATTTTTTGAAAACTCTACATTTGGGTACAAAGGTTTAAAAAAGACTAGGCTTTCTTCGCCTAGTCTTACTAATTTTATAATACTTTTGATAAGAAATCGATAGTTCTAGGATTCTTAGTATGATCGAAAACTTCTTCAGGTGTACCTTCTTCAACGATTACTCCACCGTCCATAAAAATTACCCTATCTCCCACTTCTTTAGCAAAACCCATTTCATGGGTAACGATCATCATCGTCATTCCTTCTTTAGCCAATTGCTGCATTACTTGCAGCACATCCCCAACCATTTCAGGATCAAGCGCAGAAGTTGGTTCATCAAAAAGCATGACATCTGGTTGCATCGCTAATGCTCGAGCAATAGCAATCCGTTGCTGTTGTCCTCCGGATAAAGATTGCGGATAAGCAGTCGCTTTTTCAGACAAACCAACTTTTTCCAACAGCTCTTTAGCTATTTTTTCTGCCTCAGGTTTAGCCATTCCTTTAACTTTAATAGGGGACAAGGTAATGTTATCTAAAACAGTCATATTAGGAAATAAATTAAACTGTTGAAACACCATACCCATCTTTTCTCTCGTCTTGAAAATATCGTTCTTTTTATCTGTAATATCGGTTCCTTCAAACCTGATCGTACCAGAAGTAGGAACCTCTAATAAATTAACGCAACGTAAAAACGTACTTTTCCCAGATCCAGATGGTCCGATAATTACAACAACTTCTCCAGGTGTGATCTCTGCTGAAATGTCTTTAAGAACCTCGTTATCACCAAATTTTTTATTTAAATGTTCAATTTGAATCAATGCTTCTGTCATTTTACTCACCTCTGCTCCTTATCGCTGATACCCTTTTCCAAGTTTTTTCTCCCATAAGTTCACTAAGCGGGAAGTGATGAAGGTCATCACGAAATAAACAACCGCAGCGACAATTAAGGGTTCCAATGGAATATAGGAATTAGAAACAACGATTTGAGCGGATCCCATTAATTCATTAATTCCTATCGTTGCAAGTAGAGAAGAATCTTTAATCAAAGTAATGAATTCATTCCCTAAAGGCGGCAAAATGTTTCTTAACGCTTGTGGTAAAATCACATAGCGCATTGTTTGAGATGGACGCAGTCCTAATGAATGAGCTGCCTCGGTTTGTCCGAAGTTTACAGCTGTGATCCCCCCACGAATGATTTCCGCAACATATGCTCCAGAATTCAAAGATAAAACAATCATACCTGGAATTAAACGATTTAAACCAACGGTCAATACACCGACGTTCAAATCAGTTGATGGGAAAAATCCCTGTAAAATCAGAAATCCAATCGTAATTTGCAACAACATCGGAGTACCGCGAAGCACTTCGATATAGATATTTGCTAACCAGTTTAAAGGCTTATGTTTAGACAGCTTTAAAAGAGCCATAGCTAATCCTATTAAAGTCCCTAAACAAACTGTCACAAGCGAGATAATCACTGTGATTCCCGCTCCTGAAACGAAGTAAGATAAATATTTATCTAAAAAAGAAAAGTCCAAAACATGCTTCCTCTATTCTTCTACTGATTTTTCGGCTAATTCATGATTTTGTTTAACAAACTCATCAATCTTGCCTTCATCATTTAACTTTTTAATGATTTTATTGATTTCTGTTTGTAATTCTTCACTGCCTTTTGGCAATGCAATGGCAAAAGCTTCATCTTTGGATGCCTCTAAATCAATGTTTGCAATCATCAAATCAGGATTTTGCTGTACATAAGATTCTGCAATTGTTTTTTCTACAACCATCGCATCCAGCGAACCACTGTTCACTTCGATGACCATGTTAGGAACCTTTTCGATTGAAACTAATTTTGCATCTTTCATTTGTGTTTTTACTACATCTTCTTGGATTGAGCCTTTTTGCGCCCCGACGTTTTTATCTTTTAAAGCATCTAAACTTGTAAATTTGTCTTGGTTTTTCTTATTGATGATTACTACTTGTGGTGGATTGTAGTAGTTGTCAGTAAAGGCAAATTGTTCTTTCCGTTCTGGTGTTGCAGAAATTGCAGAGATAGCAATATCTGATTTCCCTTCTTTTAAAGATGCCAGCACTGTATTAAAACTCATATCAGATACTTCAGCCTTCACACCAAGTTCTTTTGCTATCGCATTGACTAAGTCAATGTCAGCACCAACAATCTTATCCTTTCCATCTACCATTGTATGGAATTCAAATGGTGCGTAATCAGCAGAGGTAGCTACTTTTAATACGCCAGCTTTCTTAATTGCTGCTAATTGGTCTTCTGATTTTGCATTTGATGAATCGGCAGTTTTATCTCCGCCTCCTCCACATGCTGCTAGAGAGAATAGTGCTACTAATGTCATTACTAAGCCGGTAATTTTCTTCATCCTGTTTCCTCCTAAATAGTGAATCCTTTTTTCAATGAATTTATTATAGCATGAAATTTTCATAAAACAAGCAAATAGTTGTATAAATATTAGATATAATTCGAAATTAGGTTTATATATTGTATATATTCAATTGCAAGTGTATAAATATTTTAATTTCCACTTTCTTGTGCTAATTGATTATTCTTCTCCACCATTTTTTCAATTTCTCCAGTTTCCTTTAACTCTTTTATATGCTTATTAAGCGCTGCTACTAATTTTTTATTTCCTTTAGGAACAGCGATACATAGAGAATCCTCCTTCATACTTTTCAATGGAATATTCGCAATCATTAATTCTGGATTTTTACTCACGTAGGCGTCGGCTACAGTCTTCTCAACAACTAAACCATCTAAAGAACCCTTTTTGACTTCCAAGAAAATATTCGGCAGCTTTTCAATCGACACCAATTTAGCATCTGTCATTTGTGATTTTACAATATTTTCTTGAATGGTCCCCTTTTGAGCACCAACTTGCTTATCGGAAAAATGATCAATTGATGTAAATTCATTTTCATGCTGCTTATTGATAACGATTACTTGAGGCGATGTATAATAATCTGTAGTGAAATCAAAACTTTCCTCACGTTCACTAGTAACCGAAATTGCTGACACCGCTACATCAGCTTTTCCTTCTTTTGCAGCAGCTAAGACTGCATTAAAACTCATATCCAGCCATTCCACTTTTACACCCATTTTTTTTGCGATAGTTTCCATCATTTCAATATCAGCCCCAACGATTTTATCTTTACCATTCATTGTTGTATGGAATCCAAATGGCGCATAATCTGGTGAAGTGGCTACTTTAATGACTCCATCCTTTTTTATAGTATTTAATTTGTCTTCTTCCTTCTGATTACCGCATGCTGCAAATAAAACTATTAGTACCATACCTAAAACAATCTTTAACCCTTTTTTCATAACCCATCCCCCAAAATCTTTTTTATAGTATAGCATATAATTTCGTTTTTACTACCTAATTATGTATATTTATTTACTAAAAGAACTATTTTTGTATAAAAAAAGACGGCTATAGCCGTCTTTTTGAGGATTAAAATTTACGAAAACGTTGATATCTCTTCTCAATCAATTCTTCTGTTGAATATTGAGAGAGCTCAGTGAGTTTTTCGATTAAAGATTTTTTCAACATACGAATAATTTTTTCCTCACTTAGTTTTTTACCCCTTAGTGTTTCAGGAATCACACGGTCAATCACGTCCAACTCAAGTAATTCTGCAGCGGTAATTTTCATTAACTCAGCAGCTTCGTCAGCACGTTTCCCATCCTTCCAAAGGATTGATGCAAACCCCTCAGGTGAAAGAATCGCGTAAATACTGTATTCCATCATCCAGACCTCATCAGCCAAAGCTAAAGCTAATGCACCGCCACTTCCACCTTCACCAGTTACGATAGAAATGATTGGAACTTTTAAATCTGACATCTCTAAAAGATTACGGGCGATTGCTTCGCCTTCCCCACGTTCTTCTGCCTCTACGCCGCAAAAGGCTCCTGGAGTATTAACAAAGCAAATAACAGGACGATGGAATTTTTCAGCTTGCTTCATTAATCGTAACGCTTTGCGATAACCTTCAGGATTGGGTTGTCCAAAATTACGATCCATGTTCTCTTTCAGGTTGGCTCCTTTTTGAATACCAATAATTGTGACTGGTTTTCCAGCCAAATTAGCGATACCCCCAACGATTGCAGGATCATCTCCAAAATGGCGATCACCATGGAGCTCTTGAAAGTCAGTGAAAATTTTTTCGAAATAGTCTAGGCTAGTCAAACGATCTTGATGTCTGGCCAACTTAACAATTTCCCCAGCAGTTAGACTCATTCTTCACACCAGCCCTTCTGTTGATGAAATGCCAATAATTGCGATAAACGATCTTTCAACATCATTCTTGGAACAATTTGATCAATAAATCCATGCTGTAAAAGAAACTCAGCTTTTTGAAAATCGTCTGGTAGCTGTTGACGTATCGTTTGTTCAATTACCCGTCGTCCAGCAAATCCAACTAAGGTTTGCGGTTCGGCTAAAATAACATCACCCTCCATTGCAAAGCTGGCAGTAACTCCTCCAGTAGTTGGATCTGTTAAAACAGTAATATAAAGCAGTCCCGCGTTACTATGACGCTTAACAGCTGCAGAAATCTTAGCCATCTGCATCAATGAGAAGATTCCTTCTTGCATTCGAGCACCACCTGAGGCAGTGAAAAGAACAACAGGTAACTCTTCAGCTACCGCCTTTTCAAAAAGCCGAGTGATTTTTTCGCCTACAACAGTACCCATACTTCCCATAATGAAATTGGCATCCATCACACCAATGGCCACTATTTGTCCATTGATTGTTGCTTTTCCTGTCAGTACAGCTTCATCCAAGCCTGTTTTTTCCTTCATTGACTCTATTTTTTTTAAATACTCCGGAAAATCGATCGGATTTCTTTGTTCTAGTTGGTTGTCCCAGTCAATAAAACTTTTTTCATCAATCGTCAGAGCCAATCGTTCCCAAGCACTTATTCGGAAGCTATAGCCGCAATGAGGACAAACTTTTTCAGTACCAATTTCTTTTTTATACAAGGTACGTTTACAGTTTGGACATTTGGCCCACATATCATCCGGTACGGTTGGCTTCGTTGTTGGTACACTGTCGCGGTTAGGATTGATTCGAATGTAGTTTTTTTTCTTGTTAAAAAGTCCCACCTATATTCCTCCTACTCGCTTTGCTGCCACTCAGGTAAAAATGTTTTTTGCAAGAAGCTTGTATCATAATCACCAAATAAAACACTTGGATGACTGATTAAATCCATCTGAAATTCAACGTTAGTAATTACACCATCAGAAACGAATTCGCCTAAAGCACGCTGCATCTTCATTAGTGCATCAAAACGATCTTCACCATGAACGATGATCTTCGCAATCATTGAATCATAATATGGCGGAATTGTCACACCGCTATACATCGCGCTATCTACTCTCAGTCCTAGCCCTCCGCTAGGCAAAAGAAGTGTTTTAATCTTACCAGGAGAAGGCGCAAAGTTAAATGCTGGATTTTCAGCATTTATTCGACATTCAATCGAGTGTCCATGAAACTTCACGTCTGACTGCTTCAAACCCAATGGCTCTCCCGCAGCGATTTTGATCTGTTTCTTCACAATATCAATGCCTGTAATCATCTCAGTAATTGGATGTTCCACTTGAATTCGAGTATTCATTTCCATGAAGTAGAAATTTCCCTCTTCATCTCGAAGAAATTCAATTGTTCCGGCACTTTCGTAATTTACAGCCTTTCCAGCTTTAACGGCAATATCACCGAGCATCTTACGATTTTCTTCACCAATAACGACAGAAGGAGCTTCTTCTAAGACTTTTTGATTATTTCGTTGCAACGAACAATCACGCTCTCCTAAATGAATCACATGACCTTGCTGATCTCCCAAGATTTGAACTTCAATATGCCGAGCTGGATAAATAATTTTTTCCATATACATGGCATCATCACCAAAGGCTGCTTTAGCCTCTGATTTGGCCGACAAGAAATTTTTTTCAAGTTCATTTTTCGTAGGAACTTTACGAATTCCTTTTCCACCGCCGCCAGCAGCAGCCTTCAACATAACCGGATATCCGATTTTATCTGCTAATTTCTCTGCTTCTTCCAGTGTGTCGATGGCTCCGTCACTACCAGGAATTACTGGGACACCTGCTTTTTGCATCAACTGGCGCGCATGAATTTTATTTCCCATCGCATCAATAGTTTTTTCGCTTGGTCCGATGAATTTAATGTTGCATTCGGCACACATTGTCGCAAATAAGCTATTTTCAGATAAGAAACCGAACCCTGGGTGGATGGCTTCGGCGTTCGTCACGATCGCTGCGCTTAGAATTTCCTGCATATTTAGATAGGACTCACTAGAACGAGCTGGTCCGATACAAATCGCTTCATCAGCCATCTCGGTGTGCAACGCTTCTTTATCCGCTTCCGAATAAACCGCAACTGTCTGAATTCCTAATTCACGACAGGCACGGATAATTCGTACAGCGATTTCGCCACGATTAGCGATTAATATTTTTGAAAACATAGACATCTATCCAATCATAAAAGTCAGTTCTGCTTCGGCTACTTTTTTGCCATCGACATAGGCGATGCCTTTTCCACAACCTGCTGAAGAACGAACTTTTGTTAATTCTACTTCTAAAACTAAGGTATCTCCTGGAACAACTTTCTTACGGAATTTTGCTTTATCGATTCCACCGAAATAAGCCGTTTTCCCTTTGAATTCATCCATTGATAACAAAGCAACTGCTCCGGCTTGAGCCATTGCTTCGACGATCAGCACGCCGGGCATTACTGGTTCGTGAGGAAAATGTCCTTGAAAGAACGGTTCATTAACAGAAACGTTTTTCTTTGCTTTGATACTTTTTCCTGGTTCCAATTCCTCTACGCGATCAATCAATAACATTGGGTAGCGATGCGGAATAATTTCTTTGATTTCTTCGATCGTTAACATGTAGTTCTCCTCCTAGCTAATACGAAACAATGGTTGTCCATATTCAACAACATCTTCATTTTCCACCAAAATCTCAGTGATAGTTCCATCGAAATCACTTGTGATTTCATTCAACAGCTTCATCGCTTCAATGATGCAGACTGTTTCACCTTGTTTTACAGTATCACCCACTGATTTATAGGCTTCTTGTTCTGGCGACGGCTGTAAATAAACGATCCCAACGATAGGGGAAGTGATTACCTGACCAGTCCCTTTACTTTCAGCAACAGGTATAGACTCTGCTTCCAAGTTTGAAGCTGCTGGTGTATTCGATACTACGGGGGCAACTTCAGTAACCTGCTCAGTTTTCACTGGTGCTGCGGTTTGTCGACTCGTTTGATTTTTATTCATGTATAATTCAAAACTGCCTTCCCGTAAATCAAACTCGGTTAGGTTAGAATCATTAAATTGATTCAACAGTTCTTTGACTTCATTGATCTCCATTTTTAGTCCTCCCAGCGTTTCAAACAGATCACAGCGTTGTGACCGCCAAAACCTAGAGAATTACTTACGGCGTAATTTACCGTTGTTTCTTTTGCTTCGTTCACAACAACGTTTGTCTTAACTTCTGGATCTAATTCTTGAATATTTGCGGTTGGCGGAATAAATTGGTGCTGGAGTGCCATCAATGAAGCAACTGCTTCAACACCGCCAGCTCCACCTAATAAATGTCCCGTCAATGATTTAGTGCTGCTGACGTAGGCATTGTCAGTTAAGGCTGTCGCAATTGCCTTACTCTCAGCCACATCATTAGGTGGGGTACTTGTACCGTGAGCATTTACATAGTTTACTTCTTCTGGTTGAATTCCTGCTTCTTCAATTGCTGCCGTAATTGCTCTTGCGGCACCATCGCCATCAGGAGTAGGTGAAGTCATATGGTACGCATCACATGTGGCTCCATAGCCTACAACTTCGCCTAAGATAGTTGCACCACGTTTTTGAGCGTGCTCCAATGATTCTAAGACTAAAACACCAGCTCCCTCACCCATTACAAATCCATTTCGATCTTTATCAAAGGGGATTGATGCACGATTTGGATCTTCTGAGGTACTTAATGCTGTTAATGCCGCAAAACCGGCGATACCAATTTTATTGATACAGGATTCAGCTCCCCCAGCTATGATCACATCAGAATAGCCATGCTTAATATTACGGAATGCTTCACCGATTGAATGTGTTCCACTGGCACACGCAGTTACAGTACTAGTACAAATACCTTTCGCACCAATCCGTAAAGCGACATTTCCTGCTGCCATATTAGCAATTGCTAACGGAACAAACATCGGAGATACTCGTGCCGGACCCTTTGCATCCATTTTCAAGACCTGATCCTGGATCGTTCCTAAACCGCCGACACCAGAACCGATCATCACACCGAAACGTTCCATATCTTCTTCTTCAGTGTTAATCCCGCTCATTTCCATCGCTTCAAGCGCTGAATAAATGGCATACAACGAGTAGGTTTCCATTCGTTTAGTATCTTTTTTAACAAAATATTTTTCTAAAGGTAAATCTTTGACTTCACCTGCTAAAGTGACACCTGTTTCACTGGCATCAAAGCGCGTGATTGGACCGAACCCATGATTTCCTTCTTTTAAATTATTTAAAAATGTTTCTTCATTATTACCAATTGGTGAGACAACACCAAAGCCTGTAATTACGACACGATTCATTTTATTCCGTCCTTTCTTTACATGACCATTCCGCCATCAACGTTCAGTACCTGACCGGTGATGTAACTGTTTTGTGCTAGAAATAGAGCCGCTTTTGCTACATCATCTACACTACCGAAACATTTTAAGGGAATTTGACCTTCCATTTGTTCTTTGACTTTATCATTCAGTTCATCTGTCATATCTGTTTTGATAAACCCTGGAGCAATCGCATTGCAGGTAATTCCTCGCGGAGCTACCTCTCTTGCTACTGCTTTGGTAAAGCCAATTACGCCTGCTTTACTTGCTGCATAATTGCTTTGACCGACATTTCCAATCAAACCAACAACACTGGAAAGATTAATAATAACTCCAGCACGTTTTTTCATCATTTTTTTCAAAACCTGCTGAGTCATATTGAAGGTACCCTTTAGGTTAATATCCATAACTGCATCGAAATCTTCAGGTTTCATCCGTAAAAGTAACTGATCTTTTGTAATGCCGGCATTGTTGACTAGAATATCAATCGAACCTAAGCACTCCTCACATTCCTTGATCATGTTACCTGCTTCTTCGAAAGAGCTGATATCTCCACAAATGCTGCTGCATTTCACCCCGAAACTTTCGATTTCCGCAATTTTATCTGCGGGGATGGCTTTGCGACCATTCAATACAATGTTCGCACCAGCTTCAGCAAAAGCCTTAGCAATTCCCCAGCCAATCCCTCGACTGCTACCGGTAATGAATACTGTTTTATTCGTTAGTTCCATTCGAACCTCCTAAAAAGCTGATTGTGTCTGCCAATGTTTTTACATCTTCTACACGACTAGTCGCAAGTGACCGATCAATTTTCTTAATAAAACCAGTCAGCGTTTTTCCAGGACCAACCTCAATCAAACGTTCAATACCAAGTTCTTTTAACGTTAAAACACTGTCGCTAAAACGAACCGGTGACATCACCTGTTTTGTTAATAAAGAAATGATTTCATCCTGAGGCATGATCTCCGCAGTAGTATTTGAGATAACTGGTACTTGCATCTCGCTAAATGAGATTGTTTGTAACACTTCGTTCAACCGTTTGCTAGCTGGTTCCAATAATGCTGTGTGGAAAGGACCGCTAACATTCAATGGAATCATTCGCTTTGTTCCAGCAGCTTGCAATAATTCTTCCGCTTTTTCAACTGCAGCAGTTTCGCCGCCAATCACAATTTGTTGCGGAGTATTATAGTTTGCTGGTGAAACAATTCCGATGGCAGAGGCCTGTTTACAACATTCCTCAATCACTTCTGCCTCAGTATTCATGACAGCTACCATCTTACCACTGCCTGTCGGTGCTGCTTCACTCATGAATTGCCCACGTTTATGAACCAGTCTTACTGCATCGCTGAATTTTAATGCTTCAGAAGCAACTAAAGCAGTGTACTCCCCTAGGCTTAGTCCTGCTACTGCATCCGCTCGAAAACCTTTATCGATTAGCACACGCAAAAAAGCGGTGCTGACTGTTAAAATTGCTGGCTGAGTATATTTCGTCTCATTTAATTGATCGTTTTCTTCGAAGCATAAATCTTCCATCGAAAAGCCCAGTAAATCACTAGCTTCTTCAAATGTTTCTTTTACGATTTTCTCCTGCTGGTATAACTCTTTGCCCATTCCGACATATTGAGCGCCCTGCCCACTGAACAAGAATGCTGTTTTCATGATCGTCTCCTAATAGCAGGAAAGGCCAGGCCTTACGCCTAGCCTTTTCCCGAAATTTTATTAATTAAGCGTTTTGTTGTTTTTCAACGTATTCAACTAAATCTTTCACAGTTGTAATGCCATCTTCAGTTTCGATTTTCACATCAAACTCGTCTTCGATTTCGTTGATAATTTGGAATAGATCCAAGCTGTCTGCTTCAAGATCTTCTTGGATATTTGTTTCTAATTTTACTTCTTCTTTTTCTACTCCTAGTTCTTCTACGATAATGTCTTGGATTTTTTCGAATGTCATAAGTTGTTTCCTCCGATAATTTTAAGTTTTTAGTTTTATATTTTTAACAAACTTATAGCTGAATCAGCAGGTTGCCCCATGCTAGTCCACCGCCATAGCCTGTCAATACCACTTTTTGATTGCTGTTTAATGATAAAATATTAGCTTCAACAAGTTCATCCAATAAAATAGGAATACTTGCTGCCGAAGTGTTCCCATAATTCATTAGGTTCATCGGAAACTTCTCAATTGGCTCGTTCATTTTGCGAGCGATTTTTTCAATGATTCGTTTATTGGCTTGATGCAGAAGATAATAGTCAACTGTCTCCTCACCAATAAATTCTTTCAAACTTTTGGTTACGTCATTTAGGGCGAAGTTCCAGATTCCACGGCCGTCCATTGATAAAGCCGTACTAGTCTCTGCCTCTTCATGGAAGATATTACTATTTTTGCGATAACCGGAAGTTAATGCATTGGCACGCTCACCATCCGCTCGCAACATTTGCTTCATTATAGAAGGCTCTTCATTTGCCTCAAGCAAAACACCCGCGGCGCCATCTCCAAACAGAACAGCCGATGAACGATCTTGCCAATCTAGAAGCTTCGAAGTCTTCTCTCCACCGATAACGATTCCCCGCTTCATTCCACTGCGAACGAAATTTTCAGCGGTTGCTAATGCATAAACAAATCCAGCACAGGCAGCCGTTACATCAAATGCCATCGCATGTTTTGCTCCAAGTTGTCCTTGAACCTGACAAGCCACAGAAGGTGATGTGTAGTCTGGTGACATTGTAGCGACAATAATAAAATCCAAATCCATTGGGTCTATTGCTGCCTTATCAACCAGTTTTTTCGCTACATGAAAGCACATGTCTGAAGTATTCTCCGCTTCTGCGACGTGGCGCTGCTTGATCCCAGTTCGTGATTGAATCCACTCATCTGAGGTATCCATCCATTCTGCCAAGTCATCATTCGTCACTACTTTTTCAGGTAAATAACGCGCAGTTGCAATTATTTTTCCGAAGCTCATACTCATTTGATCTCCTCTAAGTAACTATATAGATTTACTAGCGCCTTCAAGAAAACCTCTTGCTCTTCTGCATTCAAATCCTTGATGGCACTTTTGACCATTTCATGATGAAAATGCTGATGAACTCGAAAGACTAAGCGTCCTTTTTTTGTCAAACCTAGTTTAACCACACGACGATCATCCTCACTGCGGATTCGCTCTACATAGCCCTTTTTCACTAAACGATTGATTGATGTCGTCAAGGTCCCAACTGTTACCAATAATTCCCTGGCAACTTCTGTGGTCGTTTTCTTTTTGTACATCCCGATTGCATCAATGGTGTGCATTTCTGTAATCGTCAAATCGCTGAATTGTGATTTTTTTAGTTCGTTTTCTTCAATCGACAGAACATCGTTGAAAATTGAAACTAAATAGGTATTTAATTCTTCCCAGTTTCTTTCCATGTCCTCACCTAATTAGTTTGATTATCAAATCATTTGATGTTCAAACTATATCTTATTTTATTTCTGAATGCAACAATATTTTTCCAATTAACCAAAAATTAATGATTAAATCGAGGAGTATTTGACTGATCTACTTTTCAATTTACTTTGATAACCAAAGGAATTTTCCATATAAAAAAAAGCGGGAATCCCGCTTTTTTTATACATTTCGATGCATTGGAATGTTGTTGTTATTTGGATGAACCAATAAATATTGGATAACATCAATATTGCTAGCTTGGAAGGATGCCGCGCAAGCCTGTAGATAGAGATCCCACATTCGATAAAAAGCTTCATCTTTTTGCGCAATGACTTTCTCTTCTACATTGTGGAAGTTTTTCGTCCAATGTTCAAGAGTTAATTGATAATCACGACGGAGACTCTCAAGGTCAATTAGCTGCAGATCATTTTCAGTAATATGACCGACTAATTCAGTTACACCTGGAATATAGCCCCCTGGAAAAATGTATTGGTTGATCCAAGCATTTTTCGCTCCGCCTTGTTGACGACTAATTCCATGAATCAATGCAGTTCCACTTGGCGCCAAATGATTTTCAACAACCTTAAAATATTCCTGAAGGTTTTCTGTCCCAACGTGTTCGAACATACCGACACTTGTAATGTGATCAAAAGTCCCTTTTAGATCCCGATAATCCATCAATTCAACAGATACCGTATCTTCAAGCTTCTCTTTTTTAATAATTTCTTGAATATGTTGATATTGCTCTTCACTCAATGTGATTCCTTTAGCCTTGACCTTATATTCTTTTGCGGCAGTCAAAATCAATGTTCCCCAACCACACCCGATATCTAAAAGTGTGTCTCCAGGTTGAATGAACAATTTGTTCAAAATGTGATGTACTTTGTTAATTTGAGCTTGCTCCAATGTATCCTCTGGTGTTTCGAAATAGGCACAAGAATAAGTTAGAGTACGATCCAACCACATCTCATAGAAATCATTTCCCAAATCATAATGGCTATGAATATCGTGAGCTGATTGTTTTTTTGTGTGTTTTTCTTTCGGCATCCATTTTTTGAAATTATTATTATGGAAAAATCCGTTGGCTTGGTTATACACATCGTAAATTAAAGCCTGTAAATCACCTTTGATTTCAATTTTCTTTTCCATGTACGCTTCTCCAAGTGCCAAAGAAGCGTTGTTAATTAATTCTTTTACTGGGATTTTTTCATTAAAAATAATCTTGAAAACTACTTCTCCCTCGGAATTTCCATACTCTTTAGTAGAACCATCCCAAAAAGTTACTTGAGTTTTTTGTGAAAAAGATGGTTTAAATAATTGATTGTATACTTCTTTATCTAACATAATATTGCCTCCCTCACCATATCTTCCGACTAAATCTTAATTAGTTCAAAAGATTTGCCCTTGGTTGGCGAAAAAAATAGGAAATCCTCATAAAAATATCATCAAAAATTATATGAAACCCTTTTTCTAAAAAGAAAGGTACAAAAAAAACGGGTTTCCCCGTTTTATTGAATCAAATCATAAATTTCCATCGCAACGATGTCGATGTTATCAAATTGATAAGATTGTTTGCTGTCGCTTTCAGTCAGCTCAAATGTTTCTGTTGTATTATCATAAGTTACAGTACATTTTTCCACGCCCTCTTTTTCAAAACGACGCAATTGTACTTCATTATCAGTCGATTCAGTCATTGCTTCTAAGCGTTTAATAATGGCAACTAATTGTGAATGTTTCATCTAGATGCCCCCCTTCTTCTCAATTCTGTCTTATTGTATCAAATCCGACCGTATCTTGCATTGATTTTCATCAATTAATTTATGATTTTTTTACTAAATCTAACTTAAGACTGTTCCCACCACAATTTAATTAAAGCTTGTGTTCCATCATTCTCAAATCCTTGTTCCGCTAACTGTTCGTATAGCTCCGTAGCCAATTTTGTCGCTGGTAGATGAAGCTGCATTTTTTCTGCTTCGTCTAGGGCAATTTTCAGGTCTTTTATAAAGTGCTTAACGAAAAAGCCAGGAGAGTAATCTGCTTTTAAAATGCGTGGCGCGTAATTTGTCATTGACCAGTTTTGCGCTGCACCGCCTCCTAACGTTTCTAAGACCTTTGGTACATCTAGATTCGCCGCTTTTGCATAAACAAGCATCTCAGTCATTCCAGTCATGGTTCCAGCAATCATAATTTGATTGGCCATTTTTGTATGTTGTCCTGCACCGGCTTTGCCTTGCAACGAATAACTTTTACCCATAATTTCAAATAGTGGTAACACTTGCTCATAGGCTGTTTGATCACCGCCAACCATAATGGTTAAAGTTCCGTTTTGCGCACCAAGATCTCCTCCCGATACTGGCGCATCCAAAGCAGCGGCACCTTTTTCCTTAGCTGTCTCATAAATTCTTTCCGCTAAAGTTGGGGTAGATGTTGTTAAATCCACAAGAATCTTATCTTTTACCTCTGTCGAATATATACTGTTTTTCCCAAAATAAATTTCTTCAACATCACTTGGATACCCAACCATAGAAAAAATAATATCGCTCGTAGCAGTTACCTCTGCTGGTGTTGGCTGCCACATGGCTCCATGTTCAACTAGGTCATCTGTCTTGCTTTTCGTACGATTATATACGGACACTTCATGCCCTGCAGAAAGAAAATGCTTCACGATGGATTTTCCCATCACGCCTGTTCCGATAAAACCTATTCTCATGTTATTACCTCCTAATAAAAAAATAATCCACCTCCAGTATACATGAAGAGATGGATTTCAGCTTTATTTATCTTCACCATTTCGAAGTGAGTTAATCCGTATTCGCATTTTTTGAACGGTTCGAGCAGGAGTGCTCGTCTCTGTGTGATTTTCAGCATAGTAGATCAACATTTCTTGATAGAATTTAAGAATTTCATCGCCAAAACGCTCTGCCGATATTTCAACTAACTTGTTCTTTTGAACTATTGGATCAATTGGAATCTGCTGCTGCACGTATCGAACAAAGCTCTCGCTAAAGTCTTCATTACGTTCGAAGGTAATTCCTAAAGACTCATCATTTAGTAGTTGCGTGAGATAGTCATTTCCCTCTACGACACATTGTGTCCCCGAAGCAATCGCTTCAGCGTAAGTCAGGCCTTGTGTTTCCGAAGTCGAAGCACTAACAAAATAATCTGCTGCATGATAATAGTAGGCAACTTCTTCATGAGGGACTTCTCCTGTAAATTGAACATAATCCTCAATTTCTAATTCACGAGCCATTGCTTCTAGGTCTTCTCGATAGGGTCCTTTGCCAACAATGACCAAACGAGCATTCGGATAGCTCATAAGTACCTCTGGGAACTGTTGGACGATGACATGAATGTTCTTTTCATAAGAAATTCTGCTTAATGACAAAATCATCAACTCATCAGGCTGTATTCCGAGTGTTGTTCTTAATTTCTCTGTGTCCTCTTTTGTAATATCTGAGCGAACAAAATGTTTTACATCGATCCCTGTCGGAATGATCCGCATTGGAATATCTACTTCATAACGCTTCAATGTATCAACTACCCGTTTACTTGGACAAACAACTCCCGTAGAATGATTGACAAACATTTTTATAAAATGCTTTACATGCGTCGGGCGAACAACTTTTCCATTGGCAATATAATGGAGGTAATCCTCATACATCGTGTGATACGTATGGACGACAGGTATCCGTAAACGATTCGCTACCATTTTCCCTAAAAAACCAGCACCAAACTCTGTATGCGTATGAATGATTTCTAATTCCAATTCTTTCGCTATTTGATAAGCGAACCATATTCCTCTTACCACGATTCGACGATCCTTGAAGGATACAAAAGGAACGCTAGGCATACGTACGATATCTTTTTCAAACTCATCCGCATCTGGGTCAGTCGTTGTAAAAATGTAAACCTCATGCCCTTGTTGCTCAAGTTCATTTTTTAATGTTCTGATCGATGTTGCTACCCCGCTGACCTGGGGGAAATAAGTATCTGTAAAAAAGCCGATCCGCACGACTATTCCTCCAAACTATTTTGTGACTTTTGCATACACTTGATGATCATAAGGCAAACCTAAGACCTCTTGATACACAGATTTTAACTCAGCACCGATTTGTGTGATACTTTTTTCCTGAGCTGTTTTAAAGCCTGCCATCGAAAGATTCGGTAACCGTCGATTCACCAACTGTTGAATTAACTCTTCAAACTCCTGATTATTGGTCCCCATATAGCAGTTTTCACGATTTGTTAACCATCCATCATAAACAGGAATATCTCTTAATAATACTTGTTGTTGACTTGCTAAGGCCTCCAATACGACAATTCCTTCTGTTTCTTCATAAGAAGGAAAAAAGAATAGATCTGCACCAGAATAAGCTCCCTCTATGAGATCTCCATTGATATAACCTGGAAAAATCACGTTTTTAGGATGTGCTTTTTTTACAAGACGCCGGATATTCGCAGGGATCGAAAGCATAGGCACATCGCCAAACCAAATGAAAGTATAGTCTGGCATTTTTTCTGCAAGCTCGACAAAATCAAGAATCCCTTTGCGCTCAAAAAATAGACCTACACATATGATCACCTTTTGTGTTTCTGATAAATTAAAATGATTCCGAAAAGCCGCCTCTTTATGCTCATCTGGATAATACCTTTTCAAATCAATACCGTTTGAAATCGCCGCGATTGGCTGTTTTAATCCATAGCTACGAAGTAACTTCTTAGAATAAGGGGTAGGAGTGATCAGGTGATCTGCCTGTTCATACAAAGAGACTAGCCATTTTTTTACCAAAGGAGCAAGTTGGTTTGAGCCTACAAATGAATTACGGAAATCTTCCTCCGTCGAGTGTGCATGAAAGACCACTTTTTTACCGAGCCTTTTTGCTTTTCTGACTAATTGAAGGCTCTTCAGTCCATACGTATTAATATGTAATATATCATAATCAGTCGCACTTGGGTCAAGAGTATAATCAATCCCCATTGAAGCCAACGCTCTTTTTTGATGGCTTAAGGCACGTCCAATCCCTGATTTACCAATAACATTCTGACCTTCAAAGTAAAGTAATATTTTCATATGCAGCCTCCTTAAAAACAAATCAATTATATCACAAGCACTTGATTTTTATCTCAACCTATAGTCTGATTTTACTCCTTCTTCATCATTTTACCTTTTTCCCATTTTATATTTTATAACAAGAAAAAAGACCGCTGTCCGAAAAGACAACGGTCTTAAAATAAAAATCTATTTTACGTATTCTTTTACTAGTTCTTCGACTTCTTCCATTGTGTCGCACTCTTTCAACGCTTTTTCAGCCAATTCAGCCATGTCAGTTGTTGTTAAACGCTTCATCAAGCTACGAGTTCTAAGGATTGATGTCGCACTCATAGAGAACTCATCTAAGCCCATACCCATTAGCAATGGAACAGCTGTTTGATCGCCAGCCATTTCGCCACACATACCAGCCCATTTACCTTCAGCATGTGCTGCATCAATGACGTTTTTAATCAAACGTAAGATTGATGGGTTATATGGTTGATACAGGTATGAAACGCGTTCGTTCATACGGTCAGCAGCCATTGTGTATTGAATCAAGTCGTTTGTTCCGATACTAAAGAAGTCAACTTCTTTTGCAAACTTGTCAGCTAGAACAGCTGCGGCAGGGATCTCGATCATGATTCCGACTTGAATCGTATCAGAAACCTTCACGCCTTCGTTAACAAGCTTTTCTTTTTCTTCGTTGAACATTTTCTTCGCTGCACGGAACTCTTTTAATGTTGCAACCATTGGGAACATGATGCGTAAATTGCCATGAACTGAAGCGCGTAACAATGCACGTAACTGTGTACGGAACATATCGTCGCCTAATTCAGATAAACTGATACGCAATGCACGATAACCCAAGAATGGATTCATTTCGTGAGGTAATGTTAAGTATGGTAACTCTTTGTCTCCACCGATGTCCATTGTACGAACAACAACTGGTTTGTCACCCATGCCTTCTAAAACGGCTTTATAAGCTTCAAACTGATCGTCTTCTGTAGGGAAATCTGAAGAGTCCATATATAGGAATTCCGTACGGTATAAACCAATTGCCTCAGCGCCATTGTTATGAACGCCTTCAAGGTCTTTTGGTGTACCGATGTTCGCCGCTAATTCAAAATGCTTGCCATCAGCAGTAACTGTTTCAGCATCTTTTAATTTTTCCCATTCAGCCTTTTGCGTTGCATAAGCTTCGCCAGCTTTTTTGTATTCAGCTGCTTGTTCGTCTGTTGGGTTCACAATTGTTTCACCAGTAATTCCGTTAACTGCAAGAACATCGCCTTCTTTAGCTTTAGAAGTGATTTCCTTCGTACCAACGATTGCTGGGATTTCCAATGAACGAGCCATGATTGCTGAGTGAGACGTACGTCCCCCGATATCAGTAACAAAGGCTTTTACGAAGTTCTTGTCCAATTGCGCAGTATCACTTGGTGTCAAGTCATGTGCTACAACAATTACTTCTTCATCAATCATTGATGGATCTGGTAGAGATACACCTAATAAATGTGCCATTACACGTTTTGTAACGTCACGAATATCTGCTGCACGTTCTTGCATATAAGCGTTATCATCCATCGCTTCGAACATGCCAATATACATATCAGTAACTTCTTTAAGTGAGCTTTCAGCATTCACTTTATTATCTTGAATGTGTTGTTTGATTTGACCAATCATTTCTGGATCTGAAAGAACCATTAAATGAGCATCAAAAACTTGTGCTTCTTCTTCACCTAAGCTTTTCGCTGCTTTATCCCGAATTTTTTCCAGTTCAGCAGAAGAAGCCGCCAAAGCGTCATCAAGACGCTTTTCTTCGGCAGCAGTATCTTCTACATTATTTTGCTTGAAAGATAAATCCGGTTGTACTAGCAGATAAGCTTTCGCAACGGCTACACCGTCACTTGCGGCAATACCTTTTAGTAATTCAACCATTATTCAGATAATCCTTCCTTTTTCATTGTTTCAACAATTGCTTCCATTGCTTCTTTTTCGTCAGCACCTTCAGCAGAGATAACAACGTCAGAACCTTGGCCAACACCTAGAGACATAACTCCCATGATTGATTTAAGGTTAACTGATTTTCCTTTATACTCTAAGTTAATATCAGAGTTAAATTTGCTTGCAGCTTGCACCAATAAAGTTGCGGGACGTGCATGAATCCCTGTTTCTGCTACTACGTGAAAATCTTTTTTTTCCATATTGACCGTTCTCCTTTATAAAAAAAATGTTTTTTTATGTTAGGGCTTTAATGATAACATCCATCATTTTGAGCCCTTCATTTTCTTAGATTACCATTTTTTTGCGGTGGATACAACAATTTTAGTCGATTTATTCATACGAAATGTATGCCCTTTCTTAAAATATCTGACTAGACCGTTTAACTTCCTTATCCCGCTTGCTTTCATTTTTTTTACATAACAATACTGCATAGTAAAAAATTCAGATTTTGTTCTTTTTAGCACTCGACTACTTCGATTGCTAAAAAATGAAACAACGTGTTTGCTTTTATCTGAAATCTCGTTATAATTGTTTTTAAGGTCAGTGAAAGTCAAACAACTGACCAGCGTATCTTTTTACGAGACTCGCTTACTCGATGTACAATGGAAGAAACAATCAACTATTGAAAGGGTGAAAAAAATGCTTTGCCAAAATTGTCATGAAAATGAAGCAACGATTCATTTATATGCAAATGTCAATGGGCAACGAAAGCAATTAGATTATTGCCAAAGTTGCTATCAAAAATTGAAGAATCAAGCTGGAGGTGCGCCCCAAATGGCAGGAAATGATCCTTTTGGTTTTGGAAGTTTAGATGATTTGTTCCGCTCAATGTCTCAACAAATGCAACAAAGACAAGGCGCTGCAGATCAAACACCACCAACACAATTCGGTGGCGGAAATGGAATTAACAATCAACCCCCTCGTGGAAATGGCGGCGGTGGCTTATTAGATGAATATGGTATTAACATTACTGGTCAAGCGCGTGAAGGAAATATTGATCCAGTCGTTGGACGAGACGATGAAATTCAGCGTGTGATCGAAATTTTGAATCGCCGGACAAAGAACAACCCTGTTTTAATTGGTGAACCTGGTGTGGGTAAAACAGCAGTAGTTGAAGGCTTAGCGCAAAAGATCGTTGATGGCGATGTTCCACAAAAATTAATGGATAAAGAAGTTATCCGTTTAGATGTCGCTTCTCTTGTTCAAGGCACTGGTATTCGCGGTCAATTTGAAGAAAGAATGCAAAAGCTGATTGAAGAAATTCGCCAAGCTGAAAATATCATTCTCTTCATTGATGAAGTTCACGAAATCGTTGGTGCAGGTGCTGCTGGAGACGGCAACATGGATGCTGGAAATATTTTAAAACCAGCATTAGCTCGTGGTGAGCTGCAAATGGTCGGCGCGACAACCTTGAATGAGTATCGCATTATTGAAAAGGACGCAGCTTTAGAACGTCGGATGCAGCCTGTTCGTGTCGAAGAACCTTCTGTTCAAGAAACGATCGAGATTTTAAAGGGATTGCAACCTCGTTATGAAGATTACCATCATGTAAAATATACAGATGAAGCGATCAAGGCTGCTGCTGAGCTTTCAAATCGTTATATCCAAGACCGTTTCTTACCTGACAAAGCAATTGATTTGTTAGATGAAACAGGTTCAAAGAAAAACTTAACAATTCAGATCGTGGATCCAAAAACGATTGATAAAAAATTAGCAGAGGCTGAGCAACAAAAATCTCAGGCTTCACAAGAAGAAGACTTTGAGAAAGCAGCCTACTACCGTGATCAAATTAATAAGCTGCAAAAAATGAAAGAACGTCAGTTAACAGATGAAGAAACACCTGTCATCTCTGAAAAAGATATGGAAAAAATCGTTGAAAAACGGACAGGTATCCCTGTTGGCGAATTAAAGGAAAAAGAACAAACACAATTGAAAAACTTAGCTGTTGATTTGAAACAGCATGTAATTGGTCAAGATGAAGCAGTTGATAAAGTAGCCAAAGCCATCCGCCGTAACCGTGTTGGCTTGAACAAGAAGAACCGTCCAATCGGCTCCTTCCTATTTGTTGGACCAACAGGGGTTGGTAAAACAGAGTTGGCACGTCAATTAGCAGAAGAATTATTCGGCTCAAGTGATTCAATGATTCGCTTTGATATGAGTGAATACATGGAAAAACATAGTGTTTCTAAATTGATCGGTTCTCCTCCAGGTTATGTTGGTTATGAAGAAGCTGGTCAATTGACTGAACAAGTCCGTCGCCATCCTTATAGCTTGATTTTATTGGATGAAATTGAAAAGGCACACCCAGATGTGCTTCATATGTTCCTACAAATTCTTGATGATGGCCGCTTGACGGATTCTCAAGGTCGAACTGTCAGCTTCAAAGATACTATTATCATCATGACTAGTAACGCTGGAACTGGCAAGATTGAAGCAAATGTCGGTTTTGGTGCAGCTAGAGAAGGCGTCACTCGCTCTGTCTTAGGTCAGTTAAAAGATTTCTTTGCACCTGAATTCTTGAACCGTTTTGACGGAATTGTTGAATTCAGCCCATTATCAAAAGAAAACTTGATGAAGATTGTTTCATTGATGTTGGAAGATGTGAACGAAATGTTAGCTTCACAAAAGCTTCACATCGATGTTCCTGATAATGTGAAAGAAAAATTGGTTGATTTGGGATATGATCCTGCCATGGGCGCTCGACCTCTTCGCCGGACGATCCAGGAAAATATTGAAGACGGCATCGCTGAATTCTATTTAGATCATCCAACGATTACTGATCTTAAGGCTAAACTTGATAAAGAAGACCATATTGTTATCACGTCAAAGCCTGAACGTCTAGCAAAAGAAGACAAAAACTAATGACTTTAGGATTCTCGTATAAAACGAGAATCCTTTTTTATCAAATTGTTCAAATTTTCTAATTGAGCTAATTTCATAATTCGCTTTTATAAAAAAATCAACACTCATCCAATTTCAA